>TARA_R110000850_G_scaffold7972_11_pt1 | contig 116870 bp, 102 predicted proteins | sample TARA_R110000850 | Tara Oceans TARA_R110000850 (sample SAMEA4397586) | marine metagenome | biome: Polar Biome; feature: [SRF] surface water layer (ENVO:00010504); material: water (ENVO:00002006), including particulate matter (ENVO:01000060) such as... | depth 5 m | reverse complement strand
GGAGGCGCGCGTCGGCCTCCGCCACTCTCGCCGCGCCCTGCAGGAAATAGAGCGTGTAGAACTGCGCGTTGTACCAGATCACCGTGAAGCCCGCGGCGATGCAGAGCGCGACAAGGATGCGGCCGAGATTGCCCTTCTCGCGGATGCTCTCGACAAAGGGGTTCGCTGCGGTCTTCCCCGCCGCCTTCATCGCGCGGAACACGGGGCTCTCGTTCAGCTTCATGCGAATCCAGATCGAGATCGCGAGCAGGATAAGCGAGGCAAGGAACGGAATGCGCCAGCCCCACGCCTCGAAGGCTTCCTTGCCGATAATCGCTGTCGTGGAGACGACGACGATGATCGACAGCAGGAAACCGCCGACCACGGCGATCTGAATCCAGCTCGTATAGAACCCGCGCCGGTGCGCGGGCGCGTGCTCTGCCACGTAGACTGCCGCGCCGCCATATTCGCCGCCGAGCGCGAGGCCCTGCGCGAAGCGAAGCCCGACGAGGATCAGCGGCGCGGCAACGCCGATCTGCGCATAGGTCGGCAGCAGGCCAATCGCGGCGGTGGCAAGGCCCATGACGGTGATCGTCACGAGGAACGTGTATTTCCGCCCCACCTTGTCGCCGAGATAGCCGAACAGCACGGCACCGAGCGGGCGGACGAGGAAACCTACGGCAAAGGTTGCAAGGCTGAGCAGGAAGGCGAGCGTTTCGCTTTCCACCTGAAAGAACATGCGCCCGAGCAGCGCGGCGAGCGTGCCGTAGATAAAGAAATCATACCATTCGAAGACGGTACCAAGCGACGAGGCGAGGATCACCAGCCGGTCGCGTTTGACGTCGAATTCCTCTTCGGCGCGGTCGTCCGTCCCCATGTCCCCCCCAATGTTTTTCTCAGGTGCGCAGCGTCTCGTCGAAGCGGAAGGGTTCGCCGATGGCGGCACCGATGAGACCCGCATCCCACATCACGCGGCGGCCGCGGATGATCGTGCCGACGGGGCGCCCGGTGAGCGTAACGCCCTCGAACGGCGACCAGCCGCACTTGGATTGCAGCCAGTCGTTCTCGATCGTCCAGCGCGACTTGAGATCGACGATGCTGAAATCGGCGTCGAAGCCCGGCGCGATACGGCCCTTGGCGGTGAGGCCAAACAGGCGCACGGCACCCGCCGACGTAAGATCGACGACGCGCTCCAGCGTCACGCGCCCCGCCGCCAGATGATCGAGCAGCAGCGGCAGTAGCGTCTGCACGCCGGGCATCCCGCTCGGGCTCGCCGGATAGGGCTTCGCCTTCTCTTCCTTGGTGTGCGGCGCGTGGTCGGAGCCCCAAACATCGGGCACGCCCTGCCGGAGCCAGTGCCACAGCCCGTCGCGGTGCGCGCCCGAACGGATCGGCGGGTTCATCTGCGCATAGGTGCCGAGGCGCGGATAGGCCTCCTCCCCCGCCAGCGTCAGGTGCTGCGGCGTCACCTCGCAGCTCGCGATGTCCTTGTGCTGCGCTAGCAGTTCCAGTTCGGCGGGCGTGGTGACATGCAGCACATGAATGCGCCGCTTCGCCTCGCGCGCGAGGCCGAGCACGCGGCGCGTGGCGAGGATGGCCGACTCGTCGTCGCGCCAGACCGGATGGCTGGAGGGGTCACCCTCCACGCGCAGATCCTTGCGCGCCTGCATCCGGGGTTCGTCCTCGGCATGGATGGCGACGCGGCGGCGGCCCGATTTCAACACCTTGAGCAGCGTGGCATCGTCCTCCACCAGCAAACTGCCGGTAGAGGCGCCCATGAACACCTTCACGCCGCACGCGCCGGGGAGCATTTCAAGCTCGCGGAGCTTTTCCGCGTTCGCATCGGTCGCGCCCACGTAGAAGGCATGTTCGCACCACATGCGGCCCTTGGCGCGTGCCAGCTTGTCGGCGAGCGCTTCGGCAGTATCGGTATTCGGATTGGTGTTCGGCATTTCGAACACGCCCGTCACTCCGCCCATCACGGCGGCGCGGCTTCCCGATTCGAGGTCTTCCTTGTGCTCAAGGCCGGGCTCGCGGAAGTGGACCTGCGTATCGATGACGCCGGGCAGGACGGTGAGGCCCGTGCAGTCGATCACCTCGCCCGCATCCGCGAAAGACCCGAGCGCCGCGATGCTACGCCCGCGCACCCCCACATCGGTCTGGACAAGGCCCGCAGGCGTGAAGACGTGGCCGCCCTTCAGGACGAGATCGAAGCTCTGGCTCATGAACGCGATGCTATACCCCCTTGCACGTGGCGCACCAGTCCCTAGCTTCTTCTCATGATTGCATATCTTGATGATCGCAGCGTGCTCCTGGTCTCTGGCGAGGACGTGCGGGGGTTCCTGAACGGGCTTGTTACGAGCGACGTGTCTGAAACGGCGCTGACGCCGGAAACACCGGTGTGGGCGGGGCTGCTCACCGCCCAGGGCAAGTATATAGCGGACATGATCCTCTACGACGGCGGCGAGGCGGGCATCTTCATCGATGTCCACAAAAGCCGCGCCGACGATCTTGCAAAGAAGCTGAGGATGTACCGGCTGCGCCGCGCCATCGACATCGCGCCCTCGCAGCTTCGCGTCTTCGCGGGCTGGAAGGAACGCGCGCTCTCCCGTCCCCACGATCCCCGCCTCCCCGCGCTCGGCCACCGCTGGCTCGCGGCGGGCGGTTCGGTGGATGCAAGCGCGGCGGACTGGCACACATGGCGCATCGGGCTCGGCGTGCCCGACACGCCCGACTTTGAGATCGACAAGACCATGTGGCTGGAAACGAACGCCGCCGAGCTGAACGGGGTGAGTTTTTCGAAGGGCTGCTACGTCGGACAGGAAAACACCGCGCGTATGAACTGGCGCGCCAAGGTGAACAAGCGCTTCCTGCCGGTTATGCTGGCCGACCCGGTGGGCGAGAATCGCACGATCATGGCCGGAGACCGCGAGGCGGGCACGCTGCGCAGCTTCGCAGGCGCGCACGGTATCGCCTATCTGCGCGTGGAGTATGCCGACGCGCTGCTCACGCTCGACGGGCATCCGGTCAGCGTGGAATGGCCGGAATGGCTGCCGCGCCCGGCTGAGGGGGAGGACCGAGAATGACGAAGAAGAAGCCGCAGCGGATGCGCGACGATCGCAAGCTGCTGTTCATCCTCGGCGTCTGCGGGGTGCTGCTGGCCGCGATGTTCGTGCTGATGTCGAGCTAAGCGCGCGCTGACCCTCTCCCCGGCGGGGAGAGGGAGCGGGTGTTAGCCCAGCCGCGCCAGCGCTGCCCTGAGCCGCTCCGCCTCGGCAGACTTCTCCGCATGGTCCGCGCGCGCCTTCTCGACCGCTTCCGGCTTCGCCTTGTCGACAAACGCCGGATTGCCGAGACGCCCCGCGAGACTGTCGCGCTCCTTCTCCGCCGCCGCCGCGTTCTTTTCGAGACGCACGCGCTCGGCGGCAAGGTCGATGACGCCTTCGAGCGGCAGCACATAAGTCGCCTCGTCGACGACGATCTGCGCTGCGCCGCCCGCCGGGGCAGGTTCGTGCGAGATGCCCTCGATGCGGGCCAACCGCTCGACCATCGAGCGGTTGGTCTCAAGCCGCGCAACAGTGACCGGCGAGCAATCGCGCACGTGCAGAGGCAGCTTCGTGCCCGGGGGTACGCCAAGCTCGGTGCGGCTGGAGCGGATTTCGGAAACGAGCCGGATCAGCCAGTCGATCTCCGCCGAGGCGGTAGCATCGACCGCGCCGACCTCCACCCACTTCGCGGTGATGAGATCGTGCCCGCCCCGGTCGCCGAGCGCGTGCCAGAGTTCTTCCGTCACAAACGGCATCACCGGGTGGAGCATGACCAGAATCTGATCGAGCGCCCAGCCCGCAACGGTACGCGTTTCGTCCGCGCCTTCCCCGCCTTCGGCGAGCACCGGCTTGATGAGTTCGAGATACCAGTCGCAGAAACGGCTCCACGTGAACTGGTAGATCGCGTCCGCATAGGCATCGAAGCGCAGCTCGGCCATCGCGGTTTCGAGCGCCTGCGCGGTCGCGGCAACCTCGGCGATGATCCAGCGGTTGACGGCGCGCGAGGCGGCGGGCGCCACAATGGCTCGCGAGGCTTCGATGCCGTTCGACTGGCAGAAACGCGCGGCGTTCCACAGCTTGGTCGCGAAGTTGCGGTAGCCCTCGACCCGGCGCTCGTCCATCTTCACGTCGCGGCCCTGGCTCTCCATCGCCGCCATGAAGAAGCGCAGCGCATCGGCGCCATATTTGTCGATGAGGCCGAGCGGATCGACGACATTGCCCTTCGACTTCGACATCTTCTGTCCGTCCGCCGCGCGGACGAGGCCATGCAGATAGAGCCGCTTCCACGGCACATCGCCCATGAAGTGCAAGCCCTGCATCGCCATGCGCGCATCCCAGAAGAACAGGATGTCGAAGCCCGAAATGCAGAGATCGTTCGGGTAATGCTTGTTCAGGAGCGGCGCGTCGGCATCGGGCCAGCCGAGCGTCGCGAACGGCCAGAGCGCGGACGAGAACCACGTGTCGAGGACGTCTTCGTCACGAGTGAGCTTCCTGTTGCCCGCGAGCGTCTGCGCTTCATCTTCAGTTTCCGCGACAAAGACGTTTCCGTCCTCGTCGAACCAAGCCGGAATCCGGTGCCCCCACCAGAGCTGGCGGGAGACACACCACGGCTGGATGTTTTCCATCCAATTGAAGAAGGTCTTTTCCCACGTCTTCGGGACGATCTCGATGGCGCCGCTGCGGACCGCTTCAATGGGCTTTTTCGCCAGTTCCTCGGCATTCACGTACCACTGGTCGGTGAGCCACGGCTCGATAACCACGCCGCCGCGATCGCCGAAGGGCGTCTGGATCGTGCGCGGTTCGGCGTCGTGCTGCGTTTCCTCGCCGTCTTTGTCCTTCGAGACATGCGGGATCAGGAAGCCCAGCCCCTTCAACTGCTCGACGACCAGCCCCCGCGCATCGAACCGGTCGAGGCCGAGATATTCGGGCGGAATACGGCCGTCCGCCGTCTGCACAACCTTCGCTTCGGCATCGAACATGTTGAGCATGTCGGCGGGCTTGATGCCGGCGCGCTTGCCGACCTCGAAGTCGTTGAAGTCGTGGCCGGGCGTGATCTTCACCGCGCCGGAGCCGAGTTCGGGGTCGGCGTGTTCGTCGGCGACGATGGGCACGAGGCGGTTCGAAAGCGGCAGTTTCACGTGCTTGCCGATGACAGCCTTGTAGCGCTCATCGTCGGGATGCACGGCCACCGCCATATCGGCGAGCATCGTTTCCGGGCGCGTCGTGGCCACCTCGATGTAATCGCGACCATCGACGAGCGTCGCGCCGTCCGCGAGCGGGTATTTGAAGCGCCAGAAGTGACCCTTCACCTCGCGCGTTTCGACCTCGAGGTCGGAAATCGCGGTTTTCAGCTTCGGGTCCCAGTTCACCAGCCGCTTGTCGCGGTAAATGAGGCCCTGATTGTAGAGGTCCACGAACACCTTCACGACCGCGCGCGTGAAGTGCGGGTCCATCGTGAACTGCTCGCGGCTCCAATCCATCGAGCAGCCGAGGCGGCGAAGCTGGCGCGTGATCTGGCCGCCGCTTTCGGCCTTCCAGTCCCACACCTTCGCGATGAAATCCTCGCGGCTGTAGTTGGTGCGCTTGTCCTGCTTTTCTTCAAGCTGGCGCTCCACCACCATCTGCGTGGCGATGCCGGCATGATCGGTGCCGACCACCCAGAGCGCATCCTTGCCGCGCAGCCGCTCGTAGCGGACGACGATGTCCTGCAGCGTGTTGTCGAGCGCGTGGCCGATATGGAGGCTGCCCGTGACGTTGGGCGGCGGGTTTACGATCGTGAACGGCGCCGCATCCGGGCGTTCGGGACGGAATTTCCCGTTCTCTTCCCAGTATTTGTACCAGCGGGCCTCGATTTCGCCCGGCGCGAAGGTTTTTTCGATCGTCATGTGCGTCCCTTTGCCAGCGATGCTGCGATGCGGCAAGCGGAGGGTCGCTACTTGCGTGTGATGCGGGCGATCTCGCGCGCGACCATCTGCTCGACGATCTCGGGGAGGTTGGCATCGAGCCAGGACTTCAGCATCGGCTGCAGCATCTCGCGGACGAGACCTTCGAGCGTTTCCGGCCCCGTCCCGTCGCCGTGCAAACGCATGGACGAGAGCGCCGAGAAACTTTCCGACGCTTTCGCCAGAACCTGTTCGGAAACCGTGGACTGCGCTGCTTCCGAAAGCTCCAGCACCGCTGACGGCTCGGCCTCGAACCGCGCGCCGGTGTCGTCCAGCGGTTCATCCTCGTCGTCGAAGTCGGGTTCCGGCTCCGGCTCGCGCACGCGCTCGCCGTCATCCTCCGCGATAATGCGGCGGATCGACGCGAGGATTTCCTCCATCGTGGGTTCGGGCTTGCCTGCCATATGTGCGATTTAGCGCCAATCGCCGGGCGTTGTCACGCGGCTACTGCTGGACACTCGGCGGAACCGGCGGTCCCATCGTGTCCGGCGCCCTCACCTGCGTCGTCACGGGCTGCCTGTCGCCAGGTGCCCAGTCCACCCAGTGCCGCTTCGCCTGCGCCGTATAGGCCTCTGGGCGATAGACCTCGACCGGCAGGTCAAGGTCGTCCGCCTCGGCGCGGCCCACAGTGGCGAGCAGCGCATACGCGGCCACGAACGCATCGCGCTCGGCACGCACGAGGGTGACGCGCGCGTCGAGCAACTCCTGCTCGGCATTCAGCACATCAAGGATATCGCGCGAGCCGACCTCGTTCTCGGCGCGCGTGCCTTCAAGCGCGAGTTCGTTGGCGCTGACCTGAATCTTGGCCGATTCGATCGTCGAGCGGGCACTTTGCAGGTTTTCCCAGGCCTGACGCGCGCTTTCGATCGTGTCACGTTCGGCGGAAAGCGCGTTCTGCTCGGCCTGCGAAAAGCGCGCCTGCGCCTCCCGGATGCGCGAACCCTGCACGCCCGCCTGGAAGATCGGCAGCGTCAGCGTCGCGCCGATGTTCTGCGTATAATCGATACCGCTGGTGCGTACGCCCGCGCCCGCAGCGGAAAGGCCGCGGAAGTTCGTGTAACCGACGCCGAAGGTCGCATCGACGCTCGGCAGGCGCGCGCCCTTCTGCACGCGAACGTCCTGACGCGCGGCTTCCTGCTCGGACTTCGCGGCGAGCATGAACGGGCTGTCGGCAAGCGCGAGGTCGATCGCCTGCTGCTGCGTGCCGGGAATGATCGGCGGCAGCTGCGGCTGCTCAAGGTTCTCAGGCGCGCGGCCCACGACGCGTTCGTAGGTCGCGCGCGCATTCGCAAGGTTGCCGAGTGCGGCGATGTTCTGGCTGCGCGCGAGCGCGAGGCGTGCATCGCTCTGTGCAACGTCCGTACGGGTCAGGTCGCCGACTTCGAAACGGTCGTTCGATGCCTGCAACTGGCGTTCCAGCACGCGCACCTGGTTCGAAGTGAGATCCACTTCGGCCTGCAGGCGCAGCACATCCATATAGGCGACGACGGTATCGAAAATCGTCTGGTTCTCAGTCCCGCGAAGCTGTTCGCGGCCCGCAATCTCGCGGTTCTTCGCGGCCTTGAGACCGGCCTGCAGACGGCCGCCGCGATAAACGGGCTGCGAGAGCTGCACGCCGACCGTGACAAGACGGCTCATGTCGTTGAAACGGCCCGGCCCGGTGGTTTCCTGATTGAGCGCGGCCTGCGCCCCAACGGTGGGACGGAACTCGCCGAGCTGCTGCACGACACCTTCGGACACCGCCTGCTGGCCCGCACGGGCGCCCGCAAGCACGGGGTTGTTGGCATAAGCGGCGGCCATCGCGTCGCGGAGGCTTTCCGCCGCCGCCGGTGTTGCCACAAGCGCAGCGAGCGCCGCGCCCCCCATCAGAACGAAAAACCTGCCACCCATTCGCCCGCTCCTAGAACTCGAAAACCCGCGGCCGCTCGAAACCCTTGAGCCGTGGTGCGCCCGCTTCGAGCAGACGCGTCCAGCCGACATGCCCGCCCGAAACACGGCCCACCGCAACACTCGGTGCCGCGCCGCGCTCGGCGAGCACAGCCGCGATGCACCCACCGTCGCGGACCTGCGCGACGAGCGCGTCAGGTACATCCTCGACCTCGCCCTCGATCAGCAGCACATCATACGGCGCGCCCTCGGCGCAGCCCTCGGCAAGCGGCCCTTCGACGACGCTGACGTTGGAAACGCCCGTCTTGGAGATTGCGGAAGACGCGCGGCGCACCAGCGTCGCATCGTCCTCGACAAGCGTGACGTGCGCGCACAGCCGCGCGAGGATCGAGGCCGAATAGCCCGTGCTGCCGCCCACGATGAGCGCGCGCTCCGTCGGCGCCACTTCAAGCGCGGACATCAGCAGGCAGCCGACGAGCGGCGCGGGGATCGCGCGGCCAGGGACGACCTCAAGCGCCTCGTCCAGATAGGCAAGCGAGGAGAGTTCGGCGGGAACATACATCTCGCGCGGCACATATTTGATGGCGGCGATGAGATTGGGCTCGACGATGCCGTTCGGACGCAGCTGGCTGTCGATCATCGCGCTGCGCATCTTCCTGAAGTCCGGCAATTTCACGGGCTTCGCGTCCTCCTGAACCTGTTCCTGGTGTTATATATAAATAACACACCAAATTTGCAAGCCGCCGCCCGCCTGGGGCGCGGCGCGGCCGCTTCCGGCTTTAAGAGTTTCGCGCGGCAACGCCAAGGCGGAAAGTCAGCGCCTGTCCATTCCTGTGCGCCTTCTGTCGAAAGGCAACACCGAAGCGGCGTTTACAGAGGCATTTACACCAGCACCGACGATGGTCTAGAGAGCGCGCCTCCCGCATCGAGGCCCGATGGCGGAGTGGTTACGCAGAGGACTGCAAATCCTTGCACGCCGGTTCGATTCCGGCTCGGGCCTCCAGACTTCCCCACGCCTCCGCATTTCGTCCGTCGGGAACGCGCGCGTCTCTTGCAGTTCATGGAAATGAATTTCCATTAGCCAACTCATTCAGGTTGAATTTTTCCATTCAGGACATGCAATATCCTGAATGGCGAATCGCCGAGGGGATGGGAGTTCACGACGGATGATAAATCGGAAAGTCTTTCGCTGGCTGGGTGTGGCGCCAGTCGTCCTGCTGCTCGCGCACGCCGCCCCTCTTCCCGCCGCAGCCGAAAGCGCGACGCGCATCACCGCGAGCAAGGCGGCGACCGCCGGGATCGACAAGGTGATGGCGGACGGGATCGCCAGCGGAAAAATCGCCGGCGGCTCCGTGGGCGTGATGAAGGACGGCAAGATCGTCTTCCTGAAAGGCTACGGCTACTCCGACCTTGAAGACGGGCAGACGGTGAAGGCGGATACGATCTTCCGCATCGGCTCGATCACCAAGCAGTTCACATCCGCAATGCTGATGATGCTCGTGGAGCGCGGGCAGCTTTCGCTCAGCGACCCGATCAGCAAGTACTTCCCCGATTTCCCGAAGGCCGACGGCATCACCGTTAGGCACCTGCTCAACCACACGTCGGGCATCCACAGCTATACCGACAAGAACTTCGCATCGCGCGGATGGCGTGCGCACGACACGAACGAGATGGTCTCCTACATCGCGGGGCAGGACAATCTCACCGACTTCGCGGTTGGCGAAGATTATCGCTACAACAATTCAGCCTATGTGCTGGCAGCCGCGATCGTCGAGAAGCTCACGGGCAAGCCGTATGGCGTCGCGCTTGAAGAGATGATCACCAAGCCGCTCGGCCTCAACGACACGGCTTATGACGACGAGCGCGCGATCGTTCCGCGCCGCGCCAAAGGTTATGACCTGCTGAACGACAAGCTCGCCAATCCCCTGCCGCTTTCGGTGAGCGTGGCGCACGGCGCCGGCGCGATGCGCTCGACCGCGGCGGACATGCTGCGCTGGCAGGATGCACTGTTCTCCGGCAAGGTCGTGAAGCCCGAAAGCCTCGCACTGATGATCGAACCCTCGAAGCTGAAGGACGGGCGCCTGACGAGCGCGGTGAGCAAGTCCTTCCCGAGCGGCCCGCCGCCGCTGGAATACGGCCTCGGCCTCGCCGTGGGCGAGCGTGACGGTCGCCGTATCGTAGGCCATGGCGGCGCCATCAACGGCTTCAATGCGGCGCTCTACACCTACCCGGACGAGAAGACGGCCATCGTCCTTCTCGTCAACACCCAGGGCGGCGCCAACCAGCGCTATTATGACGTGGCGAAAGCATGGTTCGAAGGCAACGGCGGAGCGAAGAAGTGAAAATGATCCAGACTATGCGTACCGCGGGCGTTGCCCTGCTTCTCTGCTCCGCAGCCAGCGTACCCGCGCTTGCAAAGGAAGTCGCCTACGACATCGTCATCAAGGGCGGCACCATCGTCGACGGCAGCGGCCTCGCCGCCTATCGCGGCGATGTCGGAATCGCGGGCGGGCACATCGTTGCGGTGGGCGATCTCGCCAAGGCCAAGGCGGCCAAAACCATCGATGCCAATGGGCTCGTCGTCGCGCCCGGCTTCATCAACATCCACAGCCATGCCGAGCCTGAGGGCGTCTCCACCGCGGTCAACATGCTGACCCAGGGCGTCACCACCGAAATCATCAACGCCGACGGCGGTGGCGGCAACGACATTGCCGCGCAGCTTCCCGAGATGGCCGCGAACGGGCTTGCCGAGAACATCGGCGCCTACGTCGGCTTCAACGCCGTGTGGCGGGACGCGATGGGCGACCGCGACCTGCGCCCGACGCCGGAGCAAATCGCATCGATGAAGGCCGCGATCGAAAACAACCTGAAGGCGGGCGCGTGGGGCGTCGCCTCGGGTCTCGATTACCGCCCGTCCTACTATGCGAAAACGGAAGAGGTGATCGACATCGTCTCGGTCGCAAAGCCGTGGCGCACCAATTTCCCCAACCACGACCGCCTGCGCCCGGAGGATAATCTCAGCTCTTTCAAGGGCATGGAAGAAACCGTTCTGATCGGTGAGAAAGCGGGGCTCGTCCCCGTCATCACGCACATCAAGAGCGCGGGCAAGGAACGCGGCAACGCGCCGAAGGTGCTCGAAATGGTCTCCGCCGCCACCGCGCGCGGGGCGTGGACGGCGATCGACATCTATCCCTACCTTGCCGGGCAGACGGCGCTGCAGGCCTTCCTCGTGCCAGGCTGGGCAGCGGATGGCGGGCGCGACGCGATGCTCGCGCGCTTCAAGGATCCGAAGCTCCGCCCGCAGCTCGTCGAGGCGGCGGAATATGCGATGGCAACGCGCCTCGGCGGCGCCGAAGGCATCGCCCTCCCCGATCTCGGCAAGCGGCTTACCGACATCATGGCTGCTGAAAACATCCGTGCCGGCGAGGCGGTGCTCCGCACGCTGGAACGCGATCCCTACACCCGCGCCAACATGACGTTCGGCGACGAGAAGGACGTGATCGCCTTCCTGCAATATCCCGACACGGCGGTCGCCTGCGATTGCGGTGCTTCGATCAAGAACCGTGGCCATCCGCGCTACTTCGGCAGCTTTCCGAAAATCCTCGGCCACTATGTGCGCGACACCGGCACGATCACGATGGAAGACGCTGTTCGCAAGATGAGCGCTCTCCCCGCCGCGATCATCGGCATGGTCGATCGCGGCCATATCGCGCCCGGTATGCGCGCCGACGTGATGGTCTTCGATCCCAAGACCGTGCGCGACCACGCGACGTTCGACGCCCCCACGCTGCCATCGGACGGTGTCCGCCACGTGATCGTCAACGGCGTTCCGGCGCTGGAGGGCGGCGCAGCGACGGGCGCGAAACCAGGCGCGGTGCTGCTGCGCGACGCGCACATGCCGAGCCGCCCGATGAATACCGCCTCAAAGGCACGCGCCTTCACGGCGAGCGGACAGTCGGCGGACTACAGCATCACCCTCACTGCAAAGCAGGGGGCAGGCGATCGCTTCGCCACCGGCACGGTGAAGCTGAAGGACGTGAAGTCGGGAACGGTGTGGTCCGCCGACCGGCTCGGCACGGTCCAGACCGCCAAAGGCTGGGCGAGCGTTACCGCGGTGCTGAAGGACAAGGCGGGTAATCGGAAGGCTGCGACGCTGACCCTCGACCGGGCGGATGGCAGCGCGGAAACGCCTGTGGTCACGGTGGCGCTGGGCGGCGAATCCGCGGCGATCCTGCCCGCGAAGGGCTCCGTTCAGGCCGAATAACCCGCCGCGCAGGGCAAATTGCGGATGGAGAATCGCGTCTCAGTCGTTAGACAGGGCGCGATTCTTCATCGTTCGCTTCGAGCCCCGGCCTCGGCGCGAACATTCCGGCAGGAGCAGCCATGATTGAAGCCGAATGGTGGGATGCAGAGGATTCCGCCGAACTCGCCGCGTCGGCGGCGGGCGACATCCAGTTCATCATCGAAAGCGCCATCGATGCGCGCGGGCAGGCGCTGATCGCCGTGCCCGGCACCGGGATCGCGCTCACGGTGCTGAAGGAGGTCGCGAAAGCGAAATTCGACTGGAAGCGCGTCACCATCGTGCCGACCGGCGACTGCCTCGTCGCGGTCGACAGCCCACTGTCCGCCGCCGCCGCACTCGCCCGCATCTTCCTGCCCAAGGGTGCGCGCGTTCTGCCGATCGGCAGCGACAACGCCGACTACAAGGCTGCGGGACGCGCCGCTGACGCACGGCTCGAAGACCTGCAATGGCCGCCCGATCTCGTGTGGCTCGATGTCGGTGCGAACGGCGAGACGGCGGGCATCTTCCGCGGCCCCGATCTCGACGAGGCGCTGAACGGCCCGAAGTCGCGCCGCGCGATCGGCGTAATGCCCGATCCGCTGCCGAAGGACGCGCCTGTGGCACGCGTGACGCTGACGCGCGCCGCGATCACCTCGGCGCGCACGCTGATCGTCGCGCTCGAAGGCGACGACGCAAAGGCTGTGCTCGAAAAGGCGCTGGAAGACGGGCCGCTTTCGGACACGCCGGTCGGCCGCGTGCTCGCCGAAGTCACCGTCCCGGTCGACATTCACTGGTGTCCCGCCTGACGGCGCGATGAGGATCGTCGCAGCCGATATCGGCGGCACGCACGCCCGCTTCGCGATCGCCGAGATCGCAGGCGGGCGGTGTGAACTCGGCGAACCGGTAACGCTGAAAAGCGCTGACTACGACGGTCTCGAAGCGGCTTGGGCAACCCTCCCCGCCCTCTTCGGCCATGCGCTTCCGAACGCCGCTGCGATCGGCGTCGCCGCGCCCATCGCAGGCGATGTGCTTGCCTTCGTGAACAATGACTGGAAAATCCAGCGCGCCGGACTCGCCGGGCGGCTGGGTCTCGAAACGGTGAAGCTCCTTAACGATTTCGGGGCGATGGCCCACGGCGTCGCAGCACTGGGCGATGAATGGACCGAGCATCTGTGCGGCCCCGACGTGCCGCTTCCTCTCGACCACCCTGTCAGCGTAATCGGCCCCGGCACCGGCCTTGGCAGCGCGATCCTGCTCAGGCGGGGGGGACGTGTCGAGGTCGTGGAAACCGAATCCGCGCACATCGCCTTCGCGCCGCTCGATGCCACCGAAGAGACGATGATGCCCGCGCTGCGGCGGATGTACGGCCGCGTCTCGAACGAACGGCTCGTCTCAGGGCCAGGCCTCGGCGCGATCCGCACCGCGCTTGATCCCGGCGCCGCGCCAATGACGGACGCCAATCTCTGGGCCGCCGCGCTCGCGGATGAGGACGACGACGCCATGGCGCGCTTCGCGATGATCTACGGCGCGGTCGCGGGCGATATTGCCCTCGCGCACGGCGCGATGGGTGTGGCCATCGTGGGCGGGCTTTCGAACCGCGCGAAAACGCGGCTTCGCGCCTCGGGCTTTCACGCCCGTTTCATTGACAAGGGCCGCTATAGCGCGCGGATGCAGCAGGTTCCGGTCAGGCTGGTGACGCACAGGCAAACCGGGCTGCTCGGCGCGGCAGCCGCATTCGCACAGGACTACGCCGGCACTTAGACGGCTGCGGCCATCCGCGCTTTATGCGCCTCGGCGATTTCGTCCGTGAAGCAGACACCGAGTTCACCGTCCGCAAAGCGCACGACGATGCCCGACCGCATTCCCATCCGCACCGTCGTCAGCAGCACCTTCTCACCGATCGCGATCTGCTCGTGCGTGGCGAGACGGGCGCCCGTCATCGACATGTCGATGACGCGCGCCGTCACCTGGCCACGACGGTAATCCATCCTGGCCAGATAGTTCGTTGCGGCACGTGCCGCATTCCGGTGGTTATCGGGTGCGTTCGACATGCCCCGAATCTCGCACGAAAATGGTTAGCAGATCGTTGCCGATCAGCCGTAAACCTCAAACAGGCCCGCCGCGCCCTGCCCGCCGCCGATGCACATCGTGACGACGACATATTTCGCGCCGCGACGCCGCCCCTCGATCAGCGCATGGCCGGTAAGGCGCGCACCCGACATGCCGTAGGGATGGCCCACGGAAATCGCGCCACCGTCGACGTTGAACTTTTCGGGATCGATGCCGAGCTTGTCGCGGCAATAGAGCGCCTGCACCGCGAACGCCTCGTTCAGTTCCCAAAGGCCGATGTCGTCGATCTTCAGGCCGTTCTGCTTCAAAAGCTTCGGGATCGCGAACACCGGACCGATGCCCATCTCGTCGGGCGCGACACCCGCCACCGCCATGCCGACATAGCGGCCGAGCGGCTTCAGGCCGCGGCGTTCGGCCTCTTTCGCCTCCATGACGAGCGAAGCCGAGGCGCCGTCCGAAAGCTGGCTGGCGTTGCCGGCGGTCACGTTGTGGCCGGGGCCGCGCACGGGTTGCAGACCCTTGAGGCCTTCGAGCGTCGTCTCGGGGCGGTTGCCTTCGTCCTTCGTCAGCGTCACGTCGTGCTTGGTGACCTCGCCCGTCTCCTTGTTCTTCATCACCATCACGGAGGGCAGCGGCACGATCTCGTCGTCGAAGCGCCCGGCCTGCTGCGCCGCCGCCGTGCGCTGCTGCGACTGGAAGGCGAATTCGTCGCACACGTCACGGCTGATGTTGTAGCGCTTGGCCACGATCTCCGCGGTGTCGATCATCGGCATGTAGGCGTCGGGATGCATCTCGATCAGGCTCATGTCGGGCTCAATCCGCATCTTCTCGTTCTGTACCATCGAGATCGACTCGACGCCGCCGCCCACCACGATCTGCATCCCGTCGACGATCACCTGCTTCGCCGCCGTCGCGATCGCCATCAGGCCGCTCGCGCACTGGCGATCGAGCGCCATGCCCGCCACGGTCACGGGAAGCCCGCCGCGCAGCGCCGCAAGCCGCCCGATGCACGGCGACTGCACGCCCTGCAGCATGGCCGAACCGAAGATGCAGTCATCGACCTCCGCCGGGTCGATCCCTGCGCGCGCTACCACATGTTTCACGGCATGGCCCGCGAGCGTCGGCGACGGTGTGGCGTTGAAAGCGCCGCGATAGGCCTTGCCGATCGGCGTGCGGGCGGTGGAAACGATAACGGCTTCGCGCATGGGAGAGTCTCCTGTTCCTGAATCTTATACGTAGGTGAGGCCGACCCATTCGGCCAGCAATGCGGGCTTTTCCTCGCCCTCGATCTCAACGACCACCTCGTAGGTGGATTGCAAAACGCCCGGATTTCGCTCCGTCACGTCGAGCAGCGTCATGCGCCCGCGAACGCGCTTGCCCGACCGCACGGGGGCGAGGAAGCGCAGCTTGTTCATGCCGTAGTTCACGCCCATCTTCCTGCCTTCGAGGTCCGGAAACAGCTCGTAGGCCATGGCCGAAAGCAACGACAGCGTAAGGAATCCGTGGGCGATCGTGCCGCCGAAGGGCGTTTCCGCCGCCCGTTCGGGATCGACATGGATGAACTGAAAGTCCTCAGTGCATTCTGCAAACGTATCGATCCGTTTCTGATCGACTTCGAACCAGCGCGAAACACCCAGTTCGCTGCCCACCATCGCCTTGTAGGCCTGCACCGAAACCGTCATCCACACCTCCCTTTTTCGCGCCCGGCTTAAGATGCCGCAGCCGCCATGCCTAGATAGGTAAAACGTGAGTATTCTTGACCTCTTCGAGCACCGCATAGGTCCGCGTTTCCCGCACCCCAGGCAGATCGACGAGCGTATCGCCGAGGAAGGCCCGGTAAGCCGCCATGTCCTTGACGCGCGCCTTGATGAGGTAGTCGAACCCGCCCGCCACCATGTGGCACTCGAGGACGGCAGGCATCCGCCGGACGGCGGCAGCGAAATCATCGAATACGTCTGAGGTCGTGCGGTCGAGCAGCACTTCGACGAAAATGAGCAGCGCACAATCGAGCAGCACGGGATCAAGCACGGCGACGGTGCCCGCGATATAGCCCTTCTCCCGCAGCCGCCGGACACGTTCGTGGCAGGCGGCTGGCGACAGGTTGCAGCGCTCGGCGAGCGCCTGGTTGGTGATGCGCCCGTCTTCCTGCAGCGTACGCAGGATGGCGCGGTCAATGGCATCGAGCATGACAATCCGAACCTTCTTCGGCAAAATCAGAATACGCCTTACATAATTCAGGAGAAGAAACAAAAATACAAAGCACATTTGTCCTATTCGCTGGCATTATCGAAGGATCATCAGCGAAAGACCCGTCATGCCCATCGCCGACATCCTTGCCGATATGCAGCGCCTGCACCGTGCGCCCGAGCCGGACGTGATCCTGCCGCTGTGCGAGGCCGCGCGCGTCGATGCAGCGGCAAGAGGCAGGATCACAGCCCGCGCCGGGGACCTCCTCGACGAGCTGCGCGCCGCGCAGTCGAGCGGCTGGGTCAACCGCTTCCTTCAGGAATACCGCCTCAACACCGACGAAGGCATCGCCCTACTCGCGCTCGCCGAAGCGTTCCTGCGCGTGCCGGATGCTGAGACCGCCGACCTCCTCATTCGCGACAAGCTCGGCACCGCCGACTGGTCGGCGCACGCCGGCAAATCCGATTCCACGCTCGTCAACGGCGCGACATGGGGCCTTGTCGTCACCCGCTCGCTCGTCGGCGAGAGTGGATCGGCGCTGAAGCGCCTGATCGGCCGGGTTGGCGAGCCCGTGGTTCGCACCGCCGTCGGCACGGCGATGCGCCTGATGGGGCAGGTGTTCGTGATGGGCCGCACGATCGAAGAGGCGCTGGAGCGCGCGAACGACAAAGACCACACCGGTTTCGTCGCCAGCTTCGACATGCTTGGCGAAGCGGCGCGCACGCGGGACGACGCAGAGCGCTATTTCCGCTCCTATGCGGATGCCATCGACGCCATCGGCAAGGGCAGCAAGGGCCGCGACCACAGCATCTCGGTAAAACTCTCGGCGCTCCACCCGCGCTATGAAACCGCGCACGCCGATACCTGCGTGCCCGAACTTTCCGCCATGCTCGTCGAACTCGCCGAGCGCGCCGCAAAGGCGGACATCGGCCTCACCGTCGATGCGGAGGAATCGGAGCGGCTCGTCATGTCGCTCGACATCATCGCCGCCGCCGCCCGCGCGCCGTCGCTTTCCGGCTGGGACAAGCTCGGCATGGCGGTACAGGCTTACTCAAAACGCTGCCGCGCGGTCATCGCATGGGCGGACGCGATCGGCGCAGAGACCAACCGCCGGATCGCGGTGCGCCTCGTGAAGGGCGCCTACTGGGACAGCGAGATCAAGCGCACGCAGGAGGCCGGGCTTTCCGACTATCCGCTGTTCACGCGCAAGGCCGCAACCGACGTCTCCTACCTCGCCTGCGCGCGCGACATGCTTGCCGCGAAGAACATCTACGCGGCGTTTGCCAGCCACAACGCGCTCACCGTCGCGACGCTGCTTGAATGGGCCGGCGAGCGCCGCGACTTCGAGTTCCAGCGCCTCCACGGCATGGGCGAAGGGCTTTATGAAACGCTGGTGCGCGAAGGCGGCTACAACTGCCGCATTTATGCGCCCGTCGGCGGCCACCGCGACCTCCTCGCCTATCTCGTGCGCCGCCTGCTTGAAAACGGCGCCAACTCCAGCTTCGTGCATCAGCTCGCCGACCCGAACGTCACCGAGGAAGAGCTGCTCGCCGATCCGGTCGAGAAGATCGCGGCCGTCGGCGGCACGCGCCACCCCTCCATCCCCCTCCCCGCCGATCTGTTCGGTGCCGTTCGCGGCAACAGCGCAGGCATCGATTTGCAGGACGCCATGACCCTCGAAGAAACCGCATCCGCCATCGCCGCCCGCGCCGACATCGGCGCTCCTCCCGCCGATTCGACCGTCGCGGAAGTGCACGCCGCAATCGCCGCAGCCGACGCTGCATTCGAAGGCTGGTCGCGCACCCCCGTCGAAACCCGCGCCGCCACGCTCGATCGCCTCGCCGATCTGCTTGAAGAACATCGCATCGATCTGATGGCACTCGCCGTCCATGAGGCAGGCAAGACCCTAGGCGACGCGATCGGCGAAGTCCGCGAAGCCGCCGACTTCTGCCGCTATTACGCCAATCAGGCGCGCGCAGAGTTCGCGCCGATCGAACTGCCGGGGCCGACGGGCGAGAGCAATACGCTGCGCCTCGAAGGCCGCGGCGTGTTCGCCTGTATAGCGCCTTGGAACTTCCCGCTCGCGATCTTCCTCGGCCAGGTCACGGCGGCACTCGTCGCCGGAAACAGCGTCGTCGCCAAGCCCGCGCCGCAGACGCCGCGCATCGCGCTGCGCGCCGTCGCGCTCGCCCACGAGGCCGGCGTACCGAAGGATGTGCTGAAGCTCGTCATCGGCGGCGCCGAGCCAGGGAACGCGCTCACCGCCGATCCGCGCGTGATGGGCGTCGCCTTCACCGGATCGACCGGCACGGCCAAGGCGATCGCGCGCAGCCTCGTGGCAGACGACGCGCGCCCGATCGTGCCACTGATCGCCGAAACCGGCGGCCTCAACGCGATGATCGTCGATTCGACCGCGCTCCTCGAGCAGGTGATCGCTGACGTCGTGACGTCAGCCTTCCGTTCCGCCGGCCAGCGCTGCTCGGCGCTGCGTTTGCTTATCGTGCAGGAAGACGTGTTCGATCGCACGCTTGAGATGCTGAAGGGCGCGATGGACACGCTCGTCGTCGGCGATCCCGCCGATCCGCGCACCGATGTCGGCCCGGTGATCGATGATGCGGCATACCGGAAGCTCGAAGACTACCGCCTGTCGGCAACAGACCGCTGGCTGCATACGGTCGCAGTGCCCGAAGGCCGCTTCATCGCGCCGACCGTGATCCGCCTCGACCGTATCGAGGATCTGACGAAGGAATGGTTCGGCCCGATCCTGCACGTCACGACGTGGAAGACCGGCACGCTCGACGAGACGATCGCGCGCATCAACCGCAGCGGCTACGGCCTCACCATGGGGCTCCACAGCCGCATCGCCAGTCGCTGCGACCGCACGGTGGCGGCGGCGCGCGTCGGCAATCTTTACGTCAACCGCTCGATGATCGGCGCCATCGTCGGCTCGCAGCCGTTCGGCGGCGAAGGCCTGTCGGGCACCGGGCCGAAAGCGGGCGGGCCACACTACCTGCCGCGTTTCGCGGTGGAGCGCACGGTCAGCATCGACACGACCTCGGCAGGCGGCAACGCCAGCCTGCTCTCCATCGAGGATGTGACGCTTTAGGGAGCGGGCTGCAGATCGCGCGGAATCGCGAGCGGATCGACAACCTTGCCGTCCAGCCCGCCGAGGAAGCCCATCTGCGTCGGATAGGCGAAGTCCACATCGAGCTCGCTGAAGCGGCGCACGACACCGAGCATGAACGCCTGGCGTGCGGCCATCATCTCCTGCATTCCAGAAGCCGTCACATTGAAGACGATCTCCATATCGATGGAGCTTGCCCCGAAATTCCAGAAATGCGCGCGGTCGAAGGCGATCAGCGGAACACTTTCAGCAATCTTCCGCACTTCATCGGGCAATGCTTCCATGATGTCGGGAGGCGTCTGGTAAATAATGCCGACCTGCATGACGACACGGCGTTGGTGGATTACCGCGTAGTTATGGATGCGGTTTTCGAGCAGCTTGGCATTCGACACGGAAACCAGTTCACCTGAAAGCGAACGGATTCGCGTGGTCTTGAGCCCGATCGCCTCGACCGTACCCGTCAGCGTGTCCACGGTGATGACGTCGCCGCGCACGAACGGCTTGTCGAACAGGATCGAAAGCGCCGCGAACAGGTCTGAAAAGATGCCTTGCGCGGCAAGGCCGATGGCGATGCCGCCGATGCCGAGGCCCGCGACAAGCGCTGTGACGTTAACGCCAAGATTGTCCAGGATGAGGATCGCCGCGATCGCGAAGATCGCCACATTGATGATAACGCGGATGACGCCCATCGCCGAGACCAGCGTCGAATTGTGCGGGTCTTCGCCCGCCGCGCGGCGCGCAACAATACCGAGTGCGAACTCGCGTATCCAGATCGCACCCTGCAAGACCGCCGCCACCGTGAAGAGGAATTGTACGACCGGCAGGGCGCCGGCGAGTCCGGGGGCGCTTGCCACCACAAGCTGAACGGCCACGGCGGCGAGGAAGAAACTGCGCGTGCGCCGAAGCACCTGGCCCAGGATCGCACGCCAGCTGTTCGGCTCCAGCGCACCCGGTGCGCCCACGATGCGCCACGCAACGGCGCGGATACCCACGAGCAGAAGATAGATGCCGACGGCCACGGCGCCATAGATGAGGAGTGCGGTGCCGTTTGCGGCGATCCACGCGGAGGCCTCGTTCAGGCTCTGGAAGTCGGACGCGGGGAGTATCTGATTTTTTGTCATCTGCTTTTCAACGCCGGAGACCGCTTGTGGTTCAACCGGCTTCTACAGGCAGGCGCGCCACCTTGGAACCGCCCTTCCGGCGCGGATCAGGCTTTTGCGGGCACGGTCGCCCCCATCCCGGCTGGGCGCCGCCGCGGGCCGAGCTTCTCATCGACGTTGTTCCCAAGCCGCTCCCGGCGGGCGATGTGCGTCGCTGCGATCGTGATCGCGAGAAGGTCATAGTACGGGGGCTGGAACGCGATACTGACGAACATCGAACCCACGGTGTAGACGATCAGCGAGATCGCCATCATCGTGCCGAGGTCGCGGAACCAGATGTCCCGCTCCGGGTCGCCGGTGCTGATATTCTTCAGCTTCCACGTGGCATGAAGCGCGAGGACGACGATCGAGACATAGATCACCGCACCGAGATAACCAAGTTCGCCGAGCACCTCGAAGAAGCTGTTGTGGAATGCGCGCGCCTCCTTCTTGATGGTGACGGTGCGCGTGTCCATGTTGTCGGCCACGCCCTCGCGGCGCTGCATGTCCACGTCGAACTGGTTGATGCGATAGACGCCGAAGCCGCCGCCGAAGGGATGCTCCTTCACGAAATCGATTGTCCACAACCATACGGCGATACGCGTGGAGGCGGACATGTCCTCGTCATAGGTCTTGATGGTCGACATGCGCTCCGTAAACGAAGCCGGCAGGAGCGGAATGGCAATTGCTGCCGCCGCAGCAATCGCTGCCCCGAAAATGAGCTTCTTCCTGCTGGTCAGCCATAGCAGGAGCAGCAGCGCCGTACCCGCGATAAGGCCGGTGCGCGCCTCCGCGCCGACCGTGACGAGCGTCATCGAGAAGATGATGCCCGCCGTCGCGAGCAGCGTCAGCAGGTTGCGCTTGATGATCGTGTTGCGGCGATAGAGCCACAATGTCAGCGGGATGAAACACAGCGCAACCGTTGCCAGCGTGCTGCCTTCATAAAGCCCGGTATTGCTCTGCACGAGGAACGAGACATTCCCGTAACCGCCGCCGCCGAGGAGCGTCTTGATGCCGCCCGAAATCGTGATCGCGGCGGTGCTGAGAATCATGATGAATGCCGCCGCTTCCACGCGACGCCGCGTCGTCAGCACCCAGGGCAGGAACACCGAGAACAGCAGCCCTTTCCAGACCCAGTCCCATTTTTCACGGGCATGATCGGTGACGATGGCCCAACCGAAGGTGTTAACCGTCGCCAAAAGAACAAGAAGAATGACCAGCACCTGCACAAGACTGAGACGGATGCGCTGTTTCTCGTCGAGGAAGACGTAGAACGCGACGGCCCCGATCGCCATGATGAGTGCGACCGGCGCGCCGCTGAGGAACCAGTAAGTGAGTTTCTGCGGTTGCAGGAAGTCGACCCAGATGTAGCCGAGCGCCATGAAATAGGGGCGCCGGAACGACGCGACGACGAAGCCGACGATGAAGCAAATGAGAACGAGGTCGCGCATCAGTCTACCGGGGCGTTCCCGTTCCGCCCGCGGGCCGCGCTGCGATTGTGGGCACGGAAGGTCGGCTTCTGCGCATCTTCCTTGCCGTCTTCGGCCGGGAGCGTGAAGCAACGCCATAGCACGACGATCATCATCAGCTGCGACACCAGCAATGCGAAATTGTCTACCATCCGGGCCTTGTCCCTAGCGTGCGTGCCTTGCCGCACGCAGTCATCGCGCTGTTAACGGCTTCCGCTTAACATCTCGTGCACCCAAGGGCAAAGCCGTCACGTTGGGATGATACCTGCCGAATGTTTGCACCCGGCCTTGCGAAAGCCGGGCGCATTGGCAATAGGACGCGGACATGAAAAGGGAAACGAACGACGCATGACCAGGCGAGTGCACATGATCGCGGCGGCACGCCCGAACTTCATGAAGGTGGCGCCGCTCTGGCACGCGCTTGCCGCCCACGATGATTTCGAACCCGTTCTGATCCACACCGGGCAGCACTACGACGCGAACATGTCGGACGACATCTTCGCTGATCTCGATCTCCCGGCGCCCGATCATCACCTCGGCGTGGGCTCCGGCAGCCATGCCGAGCAGACCGGCAAGGTGATGATCGCCTACGAGAAGATCGCGATGGACGAACAGCCGGACTGGCTCGTCGTCGTCGGCGACGTCAATTCGACCGCGGCGTGCGCGATGGTCGGCGCCAAGCTCCACATTCCGGTCGTCCACCTCGAGGCGGGCCTGCGTTCGGGCGACCGCGCCATGCCCGAAGAGATCAACCGGCTGGTGACGGACGCGATCTCCGACGTGTTGTGGACCCCCTCGCCCGACGGCGACGAACACCTGCGCGCCGAAGGCATACCGGCAAGCCGCATCACCCGCGTCGGCAACATCATGATGGACAGCTTCGAACGCATCCGGCCGAAGCTCGACGCCGAGAACGCCCCCGCCCGCTTCGGCCTCACGCCCGGAAACTACGGCATCGTCACGCTGCACCGCCCGTCCAACGTCGATGAAGCGCCCCAGCTGAAGGCGCTCGTCGACGCGCTGGTGGAGGCTTCGCAGCGTCTCCCGCTGATGTTCCCGATGCACCCCCGCACAAAGAGCCGGGTGGAGGCGTTCGGCCTGTCGGACACGCTCGCCAAGGGCAACATCACCCTCGCCGAGCCGCAGTCCTACAAGCCGTTCATGAGCCTCTTGAAAGACGCGCGCATCGCAATCACGGACAGCGGCGGGCTTCAGGAGGAAACCACCTATCTCGGCATCCCCTGCCTCACGCTCCGCGACAATACGGAACGGCCGGTCACCGTCGCCGAGGGCACCAACCGTCTGGTGAAGGCCGACGCGCTTGTCAGCGCGCTCGATGCCGCGCTTGCCGCCCCGCCGGGGACAGCGAAGCGCCCGGAATTCTGGGACGGCCGCACGGCAGAGCGCTGCGTCGCCGATCTGGTGCGGCGCGGCCGCTGATGGCGATCAAGCCGCTTCACATCCTCGATCATTCCCTGCCGCTGCACAGCGGCTACACGTTCCGTTCGCGCGCGCTCATCGAAGGCCAGCGTCGGCTCGGCTGGCAGCCGCTGATGCTGACGACGCCGCGCCACTATGCCGAAGGGCCGGACCCGGAGGTCATTGATGGCCTTACCTTTCACCGTTCCCGGCGTTCGGGTCTGCCGATCATCGGCGAGATCGCCGCGACATCGAAGCGGCTCGATGCGCTGATCGAGGCCGAGAAGCCCGATCTGCTGCACGCGCATTCGCCGGTGCTCACCTTCGCCGCGGCGTGGGGCGCCTCCCGCCGCCACAACCTGCCGCTCGTTTACGAAATCCGCGCCTTCTGGGAAGACGCCGCGGTCGGCAACGGCACCGGGCGCGAGGGCGACCTCAAATTCCGGCTGACCCACGCCGCCGAAAGCTGGGCCTGCCGCCAGGCCGATGCCGTCGGCGCGATCTGCAAGGGCCTCCTTGGCGACCTCCGCACACGCGGCATCGACGAGGCGAAGCTGTTCGAGATTCCGAACGCGGTCGATCTCGCCCAGTTCGGCGACCCGCTGCCCCGCGACACGGCACTTGCGACTGAACTCGGCCTTGAAGACGCGGAGGTCATCGGCTTCCTCGGCTCCTTCTACGACTACGAAGGCCTCGACATCCTGATCGCGGCGATGCCCCGGCTGGTTGCCGCGCGGCCGAAGGCGCATTTGCTGCTCGTCGGCGGCGGCCCGATGGAAGCCTCGCTGCGTGCTGCGGCGGCGGCATCGCCTGCAAGCGACCGCATCCGCTTCGTCGGCCGCGTGCCGCACAGCGAGGTCGATCGCTATTACAGCCTCGTCGATGTGCTCGCCTATCCGCGCAAGGCCATGCGGCTCACCGAGCTGGTGACGCCGCTGAAGCCGCTCGAAGCGATGGCGCAGGAAAAGCTCGTCGCCGCCTCAAACGTCGGCGGGCATCGCGAGCTGATCGAGGACGGCGTCACCGGCACGCTGTTCGCGGCAGACGATCCCGATGCCGCCGCGGATGCTCTGATCGGCGTCCTTGCCAGCCGCGACACATGGCCCGAACGTCGCGCCCGCGCCAAAACCTGGGTTTCAGCCGAGCGCAACTGGGACCGCAGCGTCGCGGCCTACGTGCCGGTTTACGAGCGCCTGCTCAGTCGCGCACGGTAAGCGCTTCGAAATGCAGGCGCCGCGCCTGCGTCGTCCCCTGCCGCAGACTGTCCTCGCCGATGATCACGAGATCGGCGAGGAGTTCGCCGGGAAGGTCGATCTCATCACCCAGCAGCGTGCCGCACACCCGCAACGCCGCCCGGTCCACGCTCTCCGCCTCGCCGTCGATGCGGAGCGTGAAGGCATGGCGCTGCCCCTCGAACGTTGCGCTCGCCCAGGGTACCGCATCATAGGTTTCAACGGCGCCGTGAAGCGCATCCGTGCAGGCCTTCAGGCGGCCCCTCACCGTTCGCATGAGCGGGCACGGCATCAGGCGCCGAGCCCACGAATATAGGCCTCGATGCGCGCCATCGTGCGGGGTCGCGGCTCGCGTCCGCGCCGGAGATCGAACACCAGCCGAGGATCGCCGAGAGCGTTTCGCCCGAAGCGCGTGGGCGTCAGACGTGTGCGTTTCAGGCAACGTTCGATTTGAAACAACAGCGACATTGCTTTTCTCCCATTTCCTGTAGGAAAAAAACAACTATGAAGCGATTTCCTACAAGTCTAGGATAAAAACGATCATTATTTTCCCGAGGGAGGCATGCCCTGAACGCCGCCGCGGTTCGCCGAACACTCGACACGCTGATTCACACCCGCGGAGAAGACTACGCGTCGGTGTCGCGCCTCATTGGCCGTAATCCCACCTATATTCAGCAGTTCATCCGGCGCGGCGTGCCCCGCAAGCTCGACGAGGATGATCGGCGCACGCTCGCGCGCCATTTCGATGTGCCGGAGCACGTGCTTGGCGGCCCTGAGTCCCGCGTCGGTCGGGCCGTCATCGCACACGCCGCCGAGGGCGCGGCGGCAGAAGACTATCTGCTCATCCCCTGTCTGGATTCTGCCGGAGAGGCGCCAGAGGCTGCGCTCGCCTTTCAGACACGCTGGCTCACCGGGCTGTGCAGCGGCAATCCGCAGGCACTTTCGGTGCTGCGCATCGCGGGCGACGCGATGCATCCGACGCTTTCACACGGCGACCCCGTGCTCGTGGACACGGCCGATGGCGCTGCAACCTTGCGCGACGGCATCTATGCGCTGCGCAGCGGCGGCAACATGGTCGTGAAGCGGTTGACGCGGAACCCGGCGACACAGGGCATCGCCATCAAGAGCGACAACCCGGGCTGGCCCGACTGGGAGGATTGTCCGCCCAAAAGCCTCGATATCGTGGGCCGCGTGATCTGGGTGGGCCGCGAACTGCGGTAGGATGTATAGAGTTTCGGTTCAGGCCAAGACGAAAACGGTGGATTTCGAAAACACGATACCGCTTTTGCCGTAACATTGCGAGCACGCGTCCGACGAAGTCCAGAATGACCGTGAGCGCGGTGGAGCGTGGCATGGACCTCGCCGCGCTTGTTACCAGGGAAGGTCACGATCTTGCCGACAAGCTCCCAAAAACAAACGAAAATGATATGGCGCCATTCCAATCGTCACCTACGGACAATTGATAACCATCAGATATCGATGGAATTGCGGCCCGACATTTCTCAATGTCCCTTATCTTGATTTAGGAATGATAAAAAATCTAAACCAATTTTATATACATCATTTTTTATTGCTGTAACTTCACCCCTTTCTCCTACTAACTTACCCGTTTCATCCGCCTCTGTAGCAATAAATCTTTCAGTGCCTGGCCTATACACGTTTTTCCATTCTTTATTTTTTTGACGTATAGATGCTTCAATTTTATATGGCGTGTTATTTTCATCCAATTTTACATTGGTATCAATATACAAGGTTTTTTCCTCGTATTTTGAGCAATATTTTTTAAATTCATCTATATAAAATTCTTTGGAATGTTTAGACACTCTATGCCATCTTCTTATTTTTGTTCCTGCTATGAAATGACCAATACTAGATTGATTTAATTTCTTATTTAGAGCGGCGCCAACAACGGCGCCATTTTCTATTTTATTTGTTTTTAAATAATATTCCAATCTAGGATCAATACTAATACGCTCACATATATGACTTTCTGGAAAAATATCCATATCCCCGGGATGGGCAGGAAGGTACGATTTCAGTTTTGGCACACTTGGCAGAACGTGAATTTGAGGAATTTCTTTTTTCTTTTCAGCACCGCATGTGGAAAGAAAAATTCCACCGATAGGCCAGAGTTTTAATAGCATTTTCGGATCCAAATTTTGTTATTATTTGAACTCACCGTTCTCTCCCTGCCTCTCTGGTCGCTTTTGCGATCGGCGACAGAAAATACTGTATGATCCGGCGCGTGTCCGTTTCGATCTCGGCAAAGACCGCCATGCCCGGAGACGCCTGCCAACAGAGCGTGCGCGTCTGCTCGGCGCGCCGTGAGCTGCCTCTTGTCTCCGTGGAACAATCAGGCCCGGTATGGGCCAATCCCCACACACCCTAAAGCTCAGCGCTTTCGCCGGAAAACCGTCCACAAAACCGCAAGCAGAATTCCGGCACCCATGCCGATGACGGCCCCAAGCATGGCCTGATGCCAGGCGATGCCGAATCCCGTGCCTGCAAAGAGCCCCAGTGCGATGAACAGCCCTGCGGGAGAGCTTTGGCTTTGCCCCGGCCGTTCAGCCTGCATTTCTCATTCCTTCGATACCTTCAGGTCGATTTCTGCGCCAACTGTCCCGTCCTGAAACAGGCCGCACATGCCATGCAGACAGCGAAACAATAAAAGCCTTTTGAATTCAGGTGATTGGCTTCTGGCATCGGCCTTGCTGGAGACGGTGCAGGAACAGGATAGGCGGGGGTAATCTCCAATGCAATTGCTTGCCATACATGATCGCGGTTCGCTCGAGGATGCCTCGAGCCTGATCGCCAAGTTCGGGGACGACGCTGTCGTCGAAGCCGCGACCATCGCCGATCGCTACCGCGATTCCGGCAATCTCAACCTTTTCTGCCGCTGGCGGCAGGTCGAGCGTGCCATCATGCTGCTCCAGCTTGAGGACGTCGTCGGCGAAGTGCACTGATCCGTCGATGAGCCGATAGGCCGAGGCGGAAAGCCAGCAAGATTCCCCTACCGGCGCGGGGCCGGCTTCGGCTAGACCCGTGTAATGTATCGAGCGCTGATCGGCACCAGTATCACGGCTATTGCGCTCTTCCTGTCGTCGCCGGCGGCGGCGCAGCAGCCTGCCACCCCCGCATCGGGCGAAACAGCATCCCCCGACACTGGCGCTGACGCTGACGAGCAGAGAACGAGCCCCCGCGTTCCACTCCCGGAGCTTCCCGAGATCGAAGGCGAATGGAAAGACCTCTTCGCGGAAGAGGCCGCCGACGCCGACGTCGCGCTGGAGGCGCAGGAAGCGCCCGTCGACATTCGCTATGATTTCGAATTGGGACCGATCGGCCGGCTTAAGGTCGCCGACGCCTTCAAGTCGCTTTCAGCGCTTTATGCGGGGCGCGGCAAAACCGTGCCTTCGCTCGCCGAGCTTCAGCGCCGCGCGCGCACCGATACCGAACTGCTGATGCGCCTGCTCCGCGCAGAGGGCTATTACGATCCGGAGATCGCGATCGAGGTCGATCCCGCCGCGCGCGACGGCCGCGTTCAGGTCACCGCCGCGGTCGATACGGGGCCGCGCTATACGCTCGGCGAAATCCAGATCAACGTGGACGATGAGGCCGAGCGCGCACTCATCGAGCAGAAACTCAAGCTCCAGGAAAAGCAGCCGCTCGTCGCCAACGATTTCAACGCGGCGCTGGACCGGCTTCGCCTCGGCCTCGGCGAGAGCGGCTTTCCGTTCGCGGACGTTGAAAACCCGGACATCGTCGTCGATCACGATACGCGCACGGCGACCTACGCGCTGAATGTGAAGCTCGGCGACAATTCCCGCTTCGGCCAAATTCGCGTCGATGGCGACCCGCTGTTCAGCGCCAAGCACATCGGGCGCCTCGCCCGCTTCAAGCCGGGCGACCCCTACGACACGCGCGAGATCGAAGACCTTCGCCGTGCGCTCATCGCCACGGGTCTCGTCAGCACGGTCAGCATCACGCCGGAACGCCAGCCGCCGCAGGCCGACGGCACGACGCCCGTGAATCTCGTCGTCGCGCTCACCCCTGCCCCGCAGCGCACGCTGGCCGGGCAGGTCGGTTACAGCACGACCGACGGTTTCCGCGTCGAGGCGAGCTGGCAGCACCGGAACCTCATTCGGCCGCAAGGGCAGGTCACGTTCCGCGGCGTGCTCGGCACGCAGGAACAGCGGCTTTCCGCCGATCTGCGCCGTTCGAACTGGAAGCAGCGCGACCGCACGCTCGCCGCGCGGGTCGAGGCGAGCGTCGAGGACCGCGAGGCCTATTATGCGCGCACGCTCGGTCTCGGCGCCTTCATCGAGCGCGAAACCAATCTCATCTGGCAGAAAGCCTGGACCTACCGGTTTGGCGCCGAGCTGCAGGCCTCCGAAGAGCGCGACCGCAGCCTGCGCATCGCACCCGGATTCGCGCCGCTTCGTACCTTCCTCATCGTCGCTGCGCCGATACAGATCGGTTATGATGGCACCGACGACCTGCTCGATCCCAAACGCGGGTTCCGGCTCACGGGCTGGGCCAGCCCGGAAGCCTCGTTCCAGAACGGGTTCTTTGGTTACACGCGCGCGCAGGTGGATGGTTCGGCCTACCTGCCGATGATGGAGGACAAGCTCGTCTTCGCCGGACGCGCGCGCGTCGGCACGATCTTCGGCGCCACGCGCTCGCGCATTGCGCCATCGCGCCGTTTCTATGCGGGCGGCGGCGGATCGGTGCGCGGTTATGGCTATCAGGACGTCGGGCCGCAGGATGCCGACGGCGATCCGCTCGGCGGGCGCAGCCTGATGGAGTTCAGTCTCGAGGCGCGCTACCGCTTCGGCAATTTCGGTATCGTGCCCTTCATCGACGCGGGCCAGATCGATACGCGCCCCTACCCGCGCTTCCGCGACCTGCAGTTCGGCGCCGGTATCGGGGCGCGTTACTACACGAACTTCGGCCCCGTCCGCATCGACGTCGCAACCCCGCTCAATCGGCAGAAGGGTGACTCCCGCGTCGCCGTCTACGTCTCCATTGGGCAGGCCTTCTGATGGAACGCGACGGCATCATCGAAGAGATCGAGGACGAGGTGCTGAGCCGCCCGTTCTGGACCTATGCGATGCGCGGTTTCCTCTGGCTCTCCGCCATTGCCGTCGGCCTCGCGCTCCTCATCGCTGCCGCACTGACCGTGCTCGACACGGACAGGGGCCGCGTCTGGCTCGTCGCGCGCGTCATGGGCCTTGCGCCCGAATCCGGGCTGCGCATCGGCATCGACCGGATCGACGGCTCGCTCTACGGCGCCGCCGTCGTCCACGGCCTCACCCTGTCGGATCCGCAAGGCCGCTTCCTCGAAGCCCCGCGCGTCGAGCTCGACTGGCGCCCGCAGGCAGTGTTCAGCCGCCGGCTCCATATCGTGAAGCTTGTCGTGCCCGAGGCGCGGCTGCTCAAGATACCCAAGCTGATCCCGAGCGGGGAGGAAAAGCCTATCCTCCCGAACTACGACATCTATGTCGGGCGCTTCGAGATCGGCAATCTGACCCTCGAACCCCCGGTTCTCGGCAAGCGCCACCAGATCTCCGCGAACGGCGGCGCCGACATCGCGAGCGGCCGCCTCCTCGCCGCACTGCGCGCGTCCTCACGCACCGGCGGCGACGCGCTCGTCGCCCGCGTCGATGCCCGTCCTGACGACAAGGTGTTCGACATCGAAGGCCGCCTCGTGGCGCCCGCAGGCGGCGTCGTCGGCGGCATCCTCGGCCTCGATCAGCCGCTCGTCGCCACGATCGAAGGCGAAGGCAGCTGGCAGAAGTGGCGCGGCACGGCCGTCGGCACGCTCGGCGACGCCCCGCTCATGGACCTCGCGCTCAGCGCCGACGATGGCCGTTTCGCGCTGAAGGGCACCGCCTCCCCCGGCCTTGCCATCGGCGGCATCGTCCGCAAATTCGGCTCGCCCTCGATCGAGGTGGATGCCGCCGCGACAATCGCCGAGCGCGTCATCGAAGGTCGCGCCTCGATCGTCTCGCCGTCGGTAGGGCTTGAGCTGGACGGCGCTGTGGATCTCGCTGAATCCCGTTTCCGCACCGTCTCCGTCGGCGCTTCCGTGCGTCAGCCGAAGGCGCTGATCTCGACGATGACGGCGGACGACATGCGCCTTGCCATGACGCTCGATGGCCCGCTCTCGCGCCCTCTCGTCGATTATCGCCTGTCCGCCAACTGGCTCGCCATCGGCACCACGCGTCTCGACCGTGTCGAAGTGACGGGCAAGGGAGAGCTTCCGAAGGACAAGCTCGCGGTTCCGGTAGAGGCGCGCGCGCTTCGCGTCACCGGGCTCGGCGAACTCGTCGAAGCGCTCGCCACCAACCCGCGCATCACCGGCGTCGTTGCGCTCGACGGCCCCAACATCGTCGGCAAGGGCCTCAAGATTTCGAGTGACCGCGTGACCGCGACCGCCGACCTCAACATCGAAACACGCACGGGCCGCTACAGCGTGAACGCCGACGGCTCGGTGCCGCGCTATGTCATCCCCGGTCTCGGCATGGCGGACATCAAGGCGAAGCTGCTGTTCGAACCCGATGCGCGCGCCGGCAATCGCCTGCGGATCAGCGGCAAGGCCGACGCCGCGATGACGCGGCTCGATAACGGCCTGCTGGCCTTCCTCTTCCAGGGCAATCCGCGCGTCGTCGCCAATATCGTCCGCACGCCCGACGGCCTCGTCACGTTCACGAACGCCGTGCTCACCTCGCCCGACATGCGCGTCACCGGGCGCGGCACTTATGCGATGGACCAACGCATCCGCTTCACCGGCAACGCCGTTTCGGAGCGCTACGGCCCGATGGACGTGGAACTCGGCGGCCTCGTGACGCGCCCCGAAGCGCGGATCCGCGTCAAGAGCTACGCAGCAGGCATCGAGCTTCGCGATATTCGCGCCACCTTCACGCCGCAGGGCGAGAATTACGCCTTCACGGCGCTTGCCGATACGGTCGCAGGCCCGGCGCGGGCGCACGGCCGCATCCTTACCGGCGCGCAGACGGTCTACGACATCGAAGCCGCCGAGATCGCCGGGCTCACGGCGGCAGGCCCGCTCCGCGCCGTCGATGGCGCCCCGGCGGTCTCGGGCGTGCTTGATGTGCGCGGCGCCGGCATCTCGGGCAAGATCCGCCTGTCGCCCGAAGACGGCGTACAGCGCATCGACGCCAATCTCGGTGCGCGCGCTGCGCGGCTCGATTTCGGCGGCGGCACCACCATCCGGCGCGGCTGGGTGGACGGCAACATCGTGCTCCGGGAGGCCGGCGCCGAAATCTCGGGACGCTTCGATATCGAAGGCCTGAAGCAGTCGGCGCTGCTGCTGAAAACGCTGAAGGGCACGCTTGAAATGCAGGCGGGCGAAGGCACCGCCGCGCTCATCGCCACCGGCGAGCGCGGCGCCCCCTTCACGTTCGATCTTGCCGCGAGCTTCGATCCCGAAAGCATCATCATCACCAGCCAGGGCACGATCGCACGCCAGGCGTTCGCGCTCGCCGCCCCCGCGCGTCTTGATCGCACGGAAGACGGCTGGCACCTCGCGTCCGTCGTACTCAACCTGCCGTCGGGCTCGGCCAAGATCAGCGGAACGTTCGGCGACACGATCAGCCTCACCACCGATCTCAATGCCGCCGGTCTCGGCCTGCTTCAGCTCGCGCTACCGGGCATGAACTTCACAGGCACTGCGAGCGGCCGCATCGACATGATCTTCCCGTCGGGCGGCCTCCCGCGCGGCACGGCAAAGCTGCGCGTCACCGATTTCACGCGCGCGACCGAGGCTTTCTCGAAGCCCGTCGATCTCGCCGTCGTCGCGCAGCTCGAGGCCAACAAGGCGGTGATGCGCGCCGCCTTCCTCGATAACGGCCAGCGCCTCGGCATCCTGCAGGGGCGCCTGCTCTCAATCCCCGGCAGTATCGACGATCCCTGGCTCGACCGCCTGATGAAGGCGCCGATCTCCGGCCAGCTCCGCTGGCGCGGCCCCGCCGAGATGCTCTGGCCCTTGACCGGCGTCGGCGCGCTCAGCGTACGCGGCAACATCGCGGTGGCGCTGGAGATCAACGGCGAGCTTGGCGACCCCTCGCTCACCGGCATCGTACGGTCGCGGGCATCACGCATCGAAAGCGCGATCACTGGCACGGTCGTGGACAATATTCGCCTCGCGGGCCGTTTCACGGGCTCGCGCCTCGAACTCACCGAGTTTTCGGGAACTGCGGGTACGGGCTCTATTTCCGGCAGCGGCGGCATCGACCTTTCGTTTGCGCGTGGTTTCCCCATCGAGATCGCGATGGTGATGAAATCGGCACTGATCCTCAATCGCGACGACTTACGGGCGACAGCAAGCGGACCCTTGAGGATCAGCAACAGTCCCGAAGGCGCCATCATTTCGGGCAACGTGAATATCGACCGTGCCCGCTTCAATATCGGGCAGACCGCGCAAGTCGAGGTTCCCACGCTCCGCGTGCGCGAAAAGAACGCGGAGCTCCTGCGGGCGGAACCCGTCGTCGCCGAAGGCGCGGCGGAGCCCACCGTCTGGCAGCTCGACGTGAAGGCAAAGGGCAACAACGAGATCATGGTCCGCGGCATGGGCCTCGATTCGGAATGGTCGGCGGACCTCGATATCAAGGGGTCGGCAACCGCGCCGCGCATCGGCGGTGTCGCCGAACTCGTGCGCGGCGACTACGAGTTCGCAGGCAAGACCTTCCGGCTGACACGCGGCGAACTGCGCTTCACCGGCACCTATCCGCCCGATCCGGTGGTGGACATCGCCGCCGAGGCGCGCGTCGAAGGCCTCACCGCTACGATCACCATCCGCGGCACCGGTCAGCGTCCCGAGATCGCCTTCTCGTCGATCCCGGCGCTGCCGCAGGACGAGGTGCTCTCGCGCGTGCTCTTCGGCACCTCGATCTCGAACCTCTCCGCACCCGAAGCGCTCCAGCTTGCAGGCGCGGTCGCCTCGCTGCAGGGCGGCGGCGGCGGTATCAACCCGATCAACGCCGTGCGCCGCGCTGTCGGGCTCGATCGGCTGCGTATCATGGAAGCGAACCAGCTCACCGGCCAGAAAACCGCCGTTGCGGCGGGCGAATACCTCACCGACCGCGTCTACGTGGAGGTCGCCACCGACGCGCAGGGCTACACCGCGACGCAGCTCGAAGTGGAGCTGACGCGCGCGCTCTCGATCCTCTCGTCGGTCGCGACGCTCGGCGGCACCAGCGTCAACCTGCGCTGGTCGAAGGATTATTGAGATCTCTGAAAAGCGCCGAAAAGCAAGAAAACTGGGGCGACCGACGGGGATTGAACCCGCAACCTCCGGTACCACAAACCGGCGCTCTAACCAATTGAGCTACGGTCGCCACGCGCGATGAGGATGCGCACATACGGGCGCCCCGGCCTGCCGTCAAGCGAGGCACATGCCCCTGCTGAATTTTTAGGCAAGATGCCCGGAAGTCGTGCAGCATTCGATCAGGAGACGGCCTGAAAATGCGCTTTGCCGCGCTGCGGCATCTGGCACGGATCATGCGTTACGCGAAGGCAATACCCCATCCGGGGCAGATCGAATTCGTTCAAGGGGTAAAGCCAGGTGAAAAAAATCGAGGCGATCATCAAGCCCTTCAAGCTTGATGAGGTGAAGGAAGCGCTGCACGAAGTCGGCGTGTCGGGCATCACCGTTGTCGAGGCCAAGGGTTTTGGCCGCCAGAAGGGCCATACCGAGCTTTATCGCGGTGCCGAATATATCGTGGACTTTCTCCCCAAGGTGAAGCTCGAGGTCGTCGTCGACGACGGCATTGTCGAGCGCACCGTGGAAGCCATTGCGGGTGCCGCCAAAACCGGCCGCATCGGCGACGGCAAGATCTTCGTGTCGACGATCGAGTCGGCCTACCGCATCCGTACCGGCGAGCGCGACAGCGAAGCCATCTGAAGCATCATTCGAACACAACCACAGCAGCAGGGTTAAAAAAGGAAGGCGAGTAATGGCGAACAAACCAGCCGACATTCTGAAGATGATCAAGGACCAGGAGATCGAGTGGCTCGATGTCCGCTTCACCGACATCCGGGGCAAATGGCACCACATGGCGATGTGCTCGGGCGTGATCGACGAAGACATGCTGACCGACGGCATCATGTTCGACGGCTCGTCGATCGACGGCTGGAAGGCCATCAACGAGTCCGACATGATCCTGAAGCCTGACCTCGACGCGGTCTATGTCGATCCGTTCTCGGCGACGCCGATGCTGATCGTGTTCTGCGACGTCGTCGATCCGGCGACGGGCGAGCTCTACGGCTCCGATCCGCGCTCGGTCGCCAAGCGCGCCGAAGCGTTCCTCGGCAACAGCGGCGTCGGCGACACCGCCTATGTCGGTCCTGAAGCCGAATTCTTCGTCTTCGACGACGTGCGCTTCGAAAACGGCTACGCCGGCGCGGGCTACAAGATCGACGACATCGAGCTGCCGACCAACAGCGGTCGCGAGTACGACGAAGGCAACATGGGCCACCGTCCGCGCGCCAAGGGCGGCTACTTCCCCGTCGCGCCGGTCGATCCGTGCCACGATCTGCGTTCGGAAATGGTCTCCGTGATGCTCGAAATGGGCTTGCCCATGGACAAGCACCATCACGAAGTTGCTGCAGCGCAGCACGAGCTTGGCCTCACCTTCGGCACGCTCGTACAGACCGCCGACCGGATGCAGATCTACAAGTATGTCGTGCACAACGTCGCGCACGCCTATGGCAAAACGGCAACATTTATGCCCAAGCCCATCAAGGACGACAACGGCTCGGGAATGCACACGCACATCTCGATCTGGAAGAAGGGCAAGCCGCTGTTTTCGGGCGACGGTTACGCCGGTCTTTCGGAAACCGCGCTGTTCTTCATCGGCGGCGTCATCAAGCACGCCAAGGCGCTGAATGCGTTCACGAACCCCTCGACGAACAGCTACAAGCGCCTCGTCCCGGGCTTCGAAGCGCCGGTGCTGCTGGCCTATTCCAGCCGCAACCGTTCGGCCTCCTGCCGTATTCCCTACGGCACGGGCCCGAAGAGCCGCCGCGTCGAGTTCCGCTTCCCGGACGCCACGGCGAACCCGTACCTCTGCTACGCCGCGATCCTGATGGCCGGCCTCGACGGTATCGAAAACCGCATCCACCCCGGCCAGCCGATGGACAAGAACCTCTACGACCTTCCGCCGAAGGAGCTGAAGAAGGTTCCGACCGTGTGCAGCTCGCTGCGCGAGGCGCTCGTCAACCTCGACAAGAACCGCAAGGTCTTCACGCGCGGCGGTGTATTCACCGACGAGATGATCGACAGCTTCATCGACCTGAAGATGCACGAAGTGCAGCGCTGGGAAATGGCGCCGTCGCCCGTCGAATTCGACATGTACTATTCGGCCTGATCGGGGGATTTGGGCCGTTCAGGGGCTCGCGCGAAAGCGCGGGCCCCTTTTCATTTTGGGGTACTGTTGTTTTGCGGCTCAGGGAGCCGTTCAGCGGGAAATATGGTTGGTCGCGGTAGACACTCGCCGTTCTTCCCCATTCGTTGCCACGTCGGCGCTCCCGGAGTGACGTAGCCAATTCGAACGGTCTTACCGTGCGCGCATTTGAGTTGCACTGAGCCTTCGAATTTTGGCAATCCAACATAGGCGAAACCAACACTCATCAGATTTTGCCGTCTTCCAAAACCATCCACGATCTGAGCGGACACGACCTCGCGATTGGGATCGAAGAATACAACGCTGCCCGTGAACAAAAGCGTGCCCGCAACGACAATTATTGTCGCACCCAATGCCAATGCTATTCGCCCGGACCGCAAAACGCCTCTCCCTGACCGCATTTTGCATACGCTAGCAATCAACCGCAAGCGAGGCAGCAACCCACCGTCACCCGGCGAAGGCCGGGGCCCATAACCACGGTTGCATGGATATCGGCCTTCGCCGTTATGCCGATAGAGGGACGAAAAAAAGCGGCACCTGCGTCTTCCCAAAAAAGAAAGCCCCGGAAGTCCTGAGACTTCCGGGGCTTTCCCCGTGACGATTAGAGTATCGGATCAGAACGCCGCGGTTAGCGAGACCACGATGGCTGCGTCCGTGATCGTGTTGATCGACGGGTCACCGCCCTTGACGTCCGTATCGACGTAGGAGACGCCGAGCGTCAGCTTGTCGTAGGAGACCGACGCGCCGAGCGACCAATCGAGATAGTCGCCGTCGGTCGAGAACCCGCGGTCGATCGAAAGCGAACCGTCGGTGTAGCCGACGTGCGCATTCAGCGAGACCGGCGTGTTCGGGATCGCGGCCGACCAATCCGAATACAGGTAGAAGCTGTCGTCGTTGCCGAGCGAATCCTGCTTCGGGGCGTAGGCGACGCCGACCGTGGCGCCGACCGGACCGAGTTCCTTGCTCAGCGAGGCCGTGACTTCCACCACGTCCGTGCCGCTGGTGCCCGGATAGAGATACCAGATCGCGCCGATGTCGTAGCCGAAGCCGCCCGCTTCGCCGGCATAGCCCGCGTAGACGTCGATTTCAGCGTTCGCACCGCCGTAGGTGCCATAGCCTGCGAGGCTCGAACCCCACGTGCCGACATAGAAGCCGCTCGAATGCGCGACGTCGATACCGCCCTGGAAGGCCACTTCTTCATCCGAAAGCGAAATACCGCGCCAGCGGTACTGCGAGAAAACGCCCGCGTTGCCCGAGATTTCCCAATCGCTGGTCGCTTCAGCGTCCTGCGCGAAGGCCGGAGCCGCCACTGCGAGGCTGCCGACAAGCGTTGCAGCCGCAAGCACGGTCGTCGAGATCGCGCGGCTGCCAATTCCCTTTTTCATCATTCCTCCACCTTCATTTCAGCTGTGATCGCTGCTCGCCCTGGGAGGGGTCGTTCCGAAGCACGTGCTTCAAGGGAGAGTGTTGACCACGCTGCGGCGACGCACAAGCGGTTTCGCCCCCGTGGTCACAAAGTTGCAACGCAGCTGATGCTTTCACGCAACAGTCTGAATCCAGACAGAAAGAAGGGCCGGCGTCACCGCCGACCCTCTAGTCAAATCCTTGGGGAGGATTGCCATATAGGCATGATCATATTGCATCGCAGCACGACATGTTGCAACGCAAAAATTCATCTCCTGTGAAAAAAGCGACGGTGTTGACGTTTAAGGCGTTTTTCACGCCTGCCGCCTAAGAGACAGGGATGATGGACGCAGACGCAGGCGGTTGGACAGTGAGCGAGCCTTATCGGAACGTCGCCGCGCTTCCGCCCGACATGACCGAAGCCCTCGCCTCGCGCATCGCGGACATCGCCGCCGAAGCCATTACCGGCATAGACCCGCACACCGGCCTTGCCAGCGACTTTCTCAATCAATTCAACGAAGTGCTCATGCTCATCGACGTCGCCGGCCACGACGCCGCGCTCCGCCGCGAGCTCGACGCCTGGTTCCCGCGCGATTACGTTGAACATTTCGAGGCAAGCCATCTGCGCGACTCGGCACTCGTCATCGAAGCCTATGCGCTCTCCCCCGCCTCCGTCCGCCGCCGCTTCGACCGTCTCAGCGGCGATCTTTCGGCGTTCATCCTGAACGGCCTTGCCGATCTGCGCCCGCTTGAGGGCGAGGCCGCAGACCACGCGCGCGCGGCGCTGGCGGAGCAGGTGCGCAGGCGTATCGAATCTCTGTCCGCGATCATCCACCCCGCCGAGCGGCGTCTCGACAACGACACGATTTCAGCGCTTTTCAAGCGGCCGCGCTAAACCCTTCACCCCTGCCCCGGCGCTGCCTATAAGGCCGCTATGAGTGATCTCTTCACGGGCGCCGCCAACCCGACCGACTATACCGCCGACCAGATCGAAGTTCTCGAAGGGCTGGAGCCCGTGCGCCGCCGCCCCGGCATGTATATCGGCGGCACGGACGAGCGCGCGCTGCATCATCTCGCCGCCGAGGTGCTCGACAACAGCATGGACGAAGCGGTCGCCGGCCACGCGAACCGCATCGAGGTCTCGCTCGCGTCGGACGGCACGCTGACGGTCTCCGACAACGGCCGCGGCATACCGATCGACGCGCACCCCAAATATCCGGGCAAGTCCGCGCTCGAGGTGATCTTCACGATGCTGCACTCCGGCGGCAAGTTCTCGAGCAAGGCCTACGCCACCTCGGGCGGTCTCCACGGCGTCGGCATATCGGTGGTGAACGCGCTCTCCGACGAGCTCGTTGTCGAGGTCGCGCGCAACCGCGAGCTTTACCGCCAGCGCTATTCGCGTGGTCACACCACATCGAAACTCGAAAAGGTCGGCGCGGCCCCCAACCGGCGGGGCACCACCATCGCCTTCCACCCCGATCCCGAAATCTTCGGCGACAAGGCGACGTTCCGCCCTGCCCGCCTTTACCGCCTCGCGCGGTCGAAGGCGTATCTCTTCCGCGGCGTCGAGATCCGCTGGTCGTGCGACCCGGAACTCATCAGCGACGACACGCCCGCAACCGCCGTGTTCCAGTTCCCCGGCGGACTTGCCGATCACCTTGCCGAACAGCTCGGCGACCGCGCCTGCGCGACGAACGAGTTCTTCGCAGGCCGCGCCGAATTCCCGGACACGCAGGGTTCGGCGGAATGGGCGGTCGCCTGGCCGCTCTACGGCGAAGGCTCCGCGAGCTACTACTGCAACACGATTCCCACCCCGGCGGGCGGCACGCACGAGGCCGGCCTGCGCACGGCGCTCGTAAAAGGCATACGCGGTTTCGCAGGGCTGATCGGCCAGAAGAAGGGCGAAGGCCTCACCGCCGAGGATGTTCTCTCGGGCGGTGAGATCATGCTCTCCGTGTTCATCCGCGAGCCGCAGTTCCAGAGCCAGACCAAGGACCGGCTGACGAGCCCCGAAGCTGCACGGTTCGTGGAAGCGGCGGTCAAGGACCATTTCGACCACTTCCTCTCCGACAACATGGAGCGCGGCCGCGCGCTTCTCGGCTTCGCGCTCGAACGCATGGACGAGCGGCTGAAGCGCCGCGCCGAAAAGGAGATCAAGCGCAAGACCGCAACGAGCGGCCGCCGCCTGCGCCTCCCCGGCAAGCTCACCGATTGTTCGGCGGACGCACCCGATGGCACCGAGATTTTCATCGTCGAAGGCGATTCGGCGGGCGGCTCGGCCAAGCAGGCGCGCGACCGCAAGACGCAGGCGATCCTGCCCATTCGCGGCAAGATCCTGAACGTCGCTTCGGCGAACCGGGACAAGATCGGCGCCAATCAGGAAATCGCCGATCTCATCCAGGCGCTCGGCTGCGGCACGCGCGACCGCTTCGACCCCGATGCGCTCCGCTACGACCGCGTCGTCATCATGACCGACGCCGACGTGGACGGCGCCCACATCGCCACGCTGCTGATGACCTTCTTCTTCCAGGAGATGTCGGGCCTCGTGAAAAACGGCCACCTCTACCTCGCACAGCCGCCGCTCTACCGCCTCGCGCAGGGCGGCAAGGTCGCCTACGCGCGCGACGACGCACACAAGGATGAGCTGCTCGCGGGCGACTTCTCCGGGCGTGGCAAGGTGGAGATCGGCCGCTTCAAGGGCCTCGGCGAGATGTCGCCCATGCAGCTTCGTGAAACCACGATGGACCCGGCAAAGCGCACACTCATTCGCGTGACGCTGCCTGACACTTACGAGGAGCGCGCACCCGTCGTCGATCTCGTCGATCGCCTGATGGGCCGCAACCCGGAGCACCGCTTCAATTTCATCCAGGAACGCGCCGCCGGCGTTTCAGAAGACGCCATCGACGTTTAGGGTGTGTGGGAATTCAGTTCAGGGCGGAGCGAAAATGGTGGATTTCGAGAACCGGCGCGCAGCGTACTTACAGTACGTGAGCACCGGAAGCGCAGAAAGCCGCCGTTTGCAGCCCGCCATGGACTGAATCCCCGCACACCCTAGTCGGAAAGCGCCGCCACCAGATCGCGCACCTTCTTCTGCCGCCACTGCGCACTCGGCGCGATCAGCCAGTATGCCTCGTCCGAGACCTTCGGCTCCATGACGACAGCGAGCTTCCCGGCGGCGATGTCCGCCTCGGCCAGCACCCGCGGCACGCGCGCAATCCCGTAGCCCGCCACGGCGCTGTCGATGGCGAGCCCGGCGTCGGCGACTCCGAGGCTGGCGCTGCGGTCCGTCATGTGAACGCCGTGCGCCTCGAACCAGCCGCGCCAGTCGGCGGACGGGTGCTCGATCAGCGGCTGCGCGGCGACTTCCGACACGATCTTCACGTTCGCGGCGATCTCCGGCGTCGCCACCAGCACGACCGTGCCCGGCGCGATCAGCTTGCCGCTCAGTTCCTCCTCGGCGGGCATCGCGCCGAAGAAGATCGCGGCATCGAGATTGGCGGCGTTGAAATCGACTGGCCCTTCCGTGGGCAGGATCGTCACCTGCCGCGCGGTCGTCGATGCCTTGATGAGGCCGAGCCGCGGCGCCAGCCATTTGCCGATGAAATCGCGCGGCGCCGCAATCGTCAGCCGCTCCTCGCCCTGCCCCGCCTGCATGATCGCCACGGCCTCTTCCAGCTTCGCGAAGCCTTCGCGCAGCGCGGGCAGGCTGCGCACCGCCTCGTCGGTGAGTTCGAGGTTCCGCGTCATGCGCCGGAACAGCACGGTGCCGAGCACGTCTTCCAGCGTGCGGATCTGCTGGCCGACGGCGGCAGGCGTCACCGCAAGCTCATCCGCCGCCTTGGTGAACGACAGATGCCGCGCCGCCGCATCGAAGACACGCAGCGCGTTGAGTGGGAGCAGGGTCCGCTTCATGGCCGCGACGATTACAGGGCGCGCGCCGGGCGATCAAACGCGAAAAATCACGGTTAACCCGAATTTTACCATAAGCACGCTAAACGGGGCCTGTGCCTCGCGGCACACCTTACCTCCCCTAGCTGGATGTCCAGCCGACTGTTTTTTTGAAAGGCCGCCCGGTCGTATCCGGCGGCCTTTTTCTTTTGGGCCGATCAACTCTTGCCGGGGATGCGGAATCGAAACGTCTGGCGCGCGCCGGTGCAGCCGATCTGTTCGCCCTCCCGGTAGATCGGCTTGAACCGCCAGCGGCTGATGATCCGATCCATCGTCTCTTCGAACACGAACGGCGGATAGGCGAACACGATACGCGGCGATTTCGTCTTCCCGTCGGTGCCTATGTCATAGTTCGAAACCATGTAGCCCTCGAAGCCCCAGTTCAACGCTTCGTGCGGGTAGTCGCTCGAACTGGCGCCGGTGCTTGCCGGAATGGGGCTCGCATCCACGAGGGCGCATTGATCGGGTCGCAGCCCCGTTGCCGCGAGGTAGCCCGACGCGCGCTCCTGCGCTTTTCGTTCAAAGGCGATCGAGGCGAGCCGCAGCGCCGCAAACTGGGCAAGTGTGTCAGTCTTCGCATTGCCGCGTTCGAACACCGCCGTGTAAAGCGGTATCGCCCGATCGCTGCGCTTGCGCTTTTCGAGCTGCAGGCCCTGTTCGACACGGAACCAGTCGACGATATCGGCGGGCCACCCGGCGTCGGGCTGCATCTGGAGCGCCTCGCCGCCGCGCTGCATCAGGCTACGCGCTACAAGCACACCCAGAATGGCCTGCGCTCGCGAAGAAATCCCGTTCGCCTCCATGATCTGCCGCGCACGCTCGATGTAGACGCCGTCCTCGTCCTCCTCGGCAAGCGTTGCAAGAACCGGGACGAGACTCATCGCATCCGGCCCATCGGCAGCCTCGCGCCTTGCAAGCTCGGCGCGAAGTGCGTCGGTGCCCACGCGGCTATAGATATCCTGCAAGGGTTTCTTTGCGTTCGCTTCCTTTATGAGCTCACGCAGAAAGCCGGCACCGATCCAGCGCCGGTCGGTATTGAACGTGCAGCGGGTCGCGATGCGGATGGAAAACCGCCAGAACGGTTCCGTCTTCTCTATCTCCTCGGCAGACCAACGCCATGCCCGCGCCGCTTTCACGAACTCCGCCTCGATCTTGCCCGGCTTCGTCGAATAGATGGGCGCGGCGCTGATGACACGGCCGTCCTCACCAAGCGCGATATCGAGCACGACGAGATCCTCGGGACCGATACCGAACGCCGGAGAGCAATCCGGCAGTTTCAAAGCTCTTCCGTCCGGGAATTGCGGCCCTTTGCCGCCCATACGCCCCAATCCTGTCATCGCGATGTAGTAAAAAGCCTTGTCGTCATCGCCGGTGAGATGACTTGCCACCGCGAGATCGGACCTGATCGCGACGTCGGAGAGCGAAACCCGCATGCCAACGCCGCCCGCGCTTTTGGCCGCCTTCTTGAACCAGTCGAGCGCCTCGGCATGATTTCCGGCATTCAGCTCTATGCGTCCGCGCAAGGACTGGAGTTCGCCGAGCAGTTCGCCGCTGCGCTTTTTGTCTTCCATCGGTTTGAAATCTTCGATCATCGCATCGACAAGGCGTCGCGCGAGCGGAATTGACAGCACCGTCTTGCGGGCGGGATCGGTGTTCAGCCGCAGCGCCGCCTGATAATTCTCCGTCGCCCGTTGCATTTCGCCGAGCTTTTCATGGGCGCGGCCGAGAAGACTATACGTCTCCATCAGAAAAGGCTGACCCGGCGCCTTCGCATAAATGGACACGACAGGCGCCAGCACGGCAATCGCGCGCTCCTGTCGCCCGAGCGCGATATCCGTCTCGGCAATGCGTCGCCGCAGATCGGCTTCCACCGTACTGCCGCGCTGCGATTTTGCGAGGCGTCCTTGCACCTCGGCAAACAGCGTAGCCGCCTTGTCGTATTCCCCGGCTGCAAACGCCTTTTCAGCGGCGTCATAGCGCTCCTGCAGCTTCTGTGCCTGCGCCGCTGCAGACGTAAGACAAATCCCGACAATCGCCGCGAAGATGTGCCCGCGCATAAATACCCCTGAACTTGCCCCTGATCGGCGAATTGACTATCGCGCCACCATGACAACTTCGCAACCGGCAGTGGTTCTTCTTTCCGGAGGACTCGATTCCGTTACGTGCGCCGCGATCGCGCGCGCAGGCAGCTATGCCGTGCACGCGCTCACCGTCGACTACAACCAGCGCCACCGCGTGGAGCTGGAGGCGGCGCGGCGGGCGGCATCCGTTTATGCGGTGCGGCACATCGTTCTGCCGCTCGATCTGCGCGCGTTCGGCGGATCGGCGCTCACCAGCGACATCGCCGTGCCCAAGGGCGACGGCCCCATCGACAGCGGCGTCATCCCGCCGACCTACGTGCCCGCGCGCAACACCGTGTTCCTGTCGGTCGCGCTGGCGTGGGCAGAGGCGATCGGCGCGCGCGACATCTTCATCGGCGTCAACGCGCTCGATTATTCCGGCTATCCGGATTGTCGCCCCGCGTTCATCGCGGCGTTCGAGGCGCTGGCCGCCACCGCTACCAAGGCGGGCAGCGAGGGCGAACGCTTCAAGGTGCACACGCCGCTCATCGATCTCGACAAGGCCGGGATCGCGCGCGAGGCAACGCGGCTGGGCGTCGATATCGCCGGAACGTGGACGTGCTACGACCCCGCCACGGGCGCGGACGGCACGCCGCTCCACTGCGGCCGCTGCGACGCCTGCCGCCTCCGCCACAAGGGTTTCGAGGAGGCGGGCCTCCCTGACCCCACCGCCTACGCCGCGCCGTGACCTATACCGTCAAGGAACTCTTCCTCACGCTGCAGGGCGAAGGCGCGCAGACCGGCCGCCGCGCCGTGTTCCTGCGCTTTGCCGGCTGCAATCTCTGGTCGGGCCTTGAACGCGACCGCGCCGAGGCCGTCTGCACCTTCTGCGACACCGATTTCATCGGAACGGACGGCCCCGGCGGCGAGAAGTTCGCGGATGCCGAAGCGCTCGCCGATGCCGTCGCGGCGGCGTGGGGCACGGGCGCCGAGCATCGCCTCGTCGTCTGCACCGGCGGCGAACCGCTGCTGCAGCTCGACCGCGCGCTGATCGACGCGCTCCATGCGCGCGAATTCTCGATCGCCATCGAAACCAACGGCACGCTCCCCGCGCCCGCCGGGATCGACTGGATCTGCGTCAGCCCCAAGGCGGATGCCGAGCTGGTGCAAACATCGGGCGATGAACTGAAGCTCGTCTACCCACAGCCGAACAACAGCCCGGAGATGTTCGAGCAGCTCGATTTCCGCAACTTCTTCCTGCAACCGATGGACGGCCCCGCGCAGGCGCGGAACATCGCCGCCGCCACGGACTATTGCCTCACCCATCCGAAATGGCGCCTGTCGCTCCAGACGCACAAGCTGATCGGATTGCCGTAACGGGGGACAAGCATGAGCACATTATCGCACCCTCTTGTCGTAGCTGCGTTTGTTGCTGTGACCGGTCTAATAGGGAACACTATTATATCGAACAACAACGACAAGCGAGCAGAAAGAATAGAAGAAATTCGTACCAACAGAGATGCGATACTTCAATTAATTTCTAGTGAAAATGCTGATGTTGCAGAGCGAAATTTAAGATTTCTTATTGGAGCAGACGTAATAAAAGATCCAGAAAATAAAATTGTTCAAAATTTAAATCAGAAACCACTCCGGGACATTCTTGTTCCCGTATCAACGCCATGCCTACAGACATCCCGTCTTCCGGAGACACCAGCCCCTTTGCCACGGCGTCCTGCGGACGCTCGCCAAGCGCTTGATTTGGCTCTTGCTCAGGTGAAAATGTGGGAGGCTTACGGAACAAAAATCAACGCGATCATCAAGCCTTGCGTGGCTCCCTAACCCCGCCCCCGATACGGCGCGACGCCCTGGTCCGGCACCCACACGTCGGCAGGCGGCGCGCCGGACTGCCAGAACACGTCGATCGGAATGCCGCCACGCGGATACCAGTAGCCGCCGATACGCAGCCAATGCGGCGCCATCTCGCGAAACAGCCGCTCGCCGATGCCGACGGTGCAATCCTCGTGAAACGCCGCATGATTGCGGAAACTCCCGAGGAACAGCTTCAGCGACTTCGATTCCACGATGCGCGCGTCCGGCACATAGTCGATCACGATATGCGCAAAATCGGGCTGGCCCGTCACCGGGCACAGCGATGTGAACTCGGGCGCCGCGAAGCGCACGAGGTAGCGGCTTTCGGGCCGCGGATTGGGCACGTAGTCGAGCTTCGCGGCCTCGGGAGAGGCCGGAAGCGCACTCACCTTGCCGAGATGCGTCGTTTCCATGGGTTTCGCGTTAGAGCGCCCATACGCCATTGGCAATATCGGGGCGTCCGACTATTCAGGAAGTGGATTGAGACACAGGTTCAAGGAGCAACGCATGGATTCGCTGGTAACGACGGAATGGCTCGCGAAAGAGCTTGGCGCAAACGATCTGCGCATCGTCGATGCCTCCTACTTCCTTGATGCGCGCGATGCCCGCGCCGAGTTCGAGGCTGCGCATATCCCGGGCGCCGTGTTCATGGACCTCGGCGAACTCTCCGATACCAGCTCCAGCCTGCCGAACATGGTGCCGAGCGCGGAGAAGTTCGCCAGCCGTATGCAGGCCATCGGCCTTGGCGATGGCAGCCGCATCGTCGTTTACGACAACTCCCCCTTGCGCTCCTCGGCGCGCGCATGGTGGCTGCTGAACCTGTTCGGCGCGCACGAAGTCGCGATCCTCGATGGCGGCCTCGCGAAGTGGAAGGCCGAAGGCCGTGCGATGGAATCGGGCAAGCCCGTCGTGCGCCACCGGCACTTCACCGTCTGGACGGACAAGGCGCAGGTCCGCGATCTTTCGCAGATGAAGGAAAACCTGAAGACCAAGGCCGAGCAGGTCGTCGACGCGCGCGGCGCAGCCCGCTTCCGCGGCGACGAGCCGGAAACCCGCCCGGGCGTCCGCCCCGGCCACATCCCGGGCTCGTTCAACCTGCCCTACACCGAGCTTTTCAACGAGGACGGCACGTTCAAGCAGGGTGAGGCGCTGCGCGGCGCGTTCCGCGAGGTCGGCGTCGATCCGGATCAGCCCGTCGTCACCACCTGTGGTTCAGGCGTCACGGCCGCCGTGCTCTCGTTCGGGCTGCACCTGCTCGGCGCGAAGAAGACCGCGCTCTATGACGGTTCATGGTCCGAGTGGGGCGGCGAGGCGGATACGCCCGTCGTGACCGGAGCGGCGTGAGCGGCGGCGAAGACGCCCCAGCCACGAAGCTCGTCCACGCCGGGCGCCGCCCGGAATGGACGCACGGCGTCGTCAATCCGCCGGTCTACCGCGCCTCGACGTGCCTCTTCGAGACGCTGGATGCCTATGAGGCGGCATCGCGCAATCCCGATGCGGGGCTCTATTACGGCCGCCGCGGCACGCCCACGACATGGGCGCTCGCCGAGGCGCTGACCGAGATGGAGCCGGGCGCGGCGGGCACACACCTGTTCCCCTCGGGCGTCGCCGCGATCGCTACGGCGCTGCTGGCGGCAACATCATCGGGCGGTCATGTCCTGATGGCCGACAATGTCTACGAACCGACGCGCCTGATGGCGAAATCGATTCTGGCGCAGTCCGGCATCGAGACCGAGTTCTACGACCCGACGAACCACGATAGCCTGCCCGAGCGGATCCGCGAGAACACGCAGGCGATCTATATGGAAAGCCCCGGCTCGCTGACCTTCGAGGTGCAGGACGTGCCCGCCATCGCGGCGCTCGCCCGCGAACGCGGCATCATCTCCATCCTCGACAACACGTGGGCGACCCCCCTGCTCTTCCCGGCGATCCGCCACGGCGTCGACCTTTCGGTGCAGTCGCTCACCAAATACGTGGTCGGCCACAGCGATGCGCTGATGGGATCGGTCACGGCCGCGCCGGATGCGTGGCAGAATCTCCGCAACACCGCGCTGCGCCTCGGCCAGACCGCCGCGCCCGATGATTGCGCCCTTGCCCTGCGGGGCCTCCGCACGCTCGCCATCCGCATGGAACGTCACGGCAAAACTGCGCTGGCGCTCGCGCAGGCGCTCGCCGCGCACCCCGCCGTCGAACGCGTGATCTGTCCCGGCCTCCCGGGCGATCCCGGTCACGCGCTGTGGACGCGTGATTTCAGCGGCTACGCCAGCCTGTTCGCCATCGCGCTGAAACCGGGAAGCCGCGAGGCGCTTGCCGCCTGCGTGGACAATCTCCGCCATTTCGGCATGGGCTTCTCCTTCGGCGGCTATGAAAGCCTCGTACTGCCCGTGAAGCCGCAGCGCACAGCGACCCGGTGGCAGACCGAAGGGCCCATGCTCCGCATCCACTGCGGTCTGGAGGACGCAGACGATCTGATCGCCGATATGACAGACGCCCTCGATCGTTACGCCGGATAGCGACCATGGGCCGGACCTTCGACATCGCACAATTTCTGGGTCTCCCGGCAGATGCGGTGCTTGAAGCGAGGATGCTCCCGGTCGCGGCCGTCATCATCGCCTGGGGCCTCGGGTATGTGTTGGCGCGGTTTTCCGCTCCGTACATCCAGAAGCGGGCGGGGTCTCGATTTACGTTCATCCCGGGCGGAATCGGCCTGCGGGCCGCCCATTCGCTCGGTGCGATACTGGCGCTGCTCCTGCTCTTTATCGCCGGAAACGTCGCCGAGCCGGACCCGTTCAGCACCCTCGTGCTGGCATCGGCGATGGGGATCACGTCAGCCTATCTTGTCTTCCAGCTCTGCCGTACCGCTCAGGTCGGCGTTCTCATCGCGGCACTTCTGGTCACGGCGACGCTCGTGGCGGTTGTCGCCGCGAAGCTCGGCGGTCTGCAGCCGCTGATAGACGTATTGGGGACTGCAAAACTCGACATCGGCAAATATTCGCTGAGCCTGCTCGGTGTCCTGAACGGGCTTATCATCCTCGGAACCCTCTTCGCACTCATCCGCTTCCTGATGCGCGTCTCCACGCACTGGATCGATGGCGCCCACCATCTGGATGGGTCGCAGCGTGTCCTGTTCCAGAAGGTATCGGGGCTTGGCATCCTGGCCGTCGGCGTCTTCGTGGGAATCGACCTCCTCGGCATCGATCTGACCGCGCTCAAAGTGTTCTCGGGTGCGCTTGGCCTCGCGATCGGCTTCGGGATGCAGAAAACCTTCGGCAACCTGCTCGCCGGGCTCATTCTGTTGATGGACCGATCGATCAAGCCTGGTGACGTGATCGTGATCGGAGACACGTTCGGCTGGGTCAACAAGATCGGAGTCCGCGCCGTTTCCGTGCTCACACGCGACGGCAAGGAATTCCTGATCCCGAACGAAAAGCTGATGACGGAGCAGGTGGAAAACTGGTCCTATTCCAGCCGCAACGTTCGCGTCCACATTCCGGTCGGCGTGTCTTACAAGTCAGATATCCGCAAGGCACAGGAACTCATGCTTCGCGCAGCCAGCGAAACGCCACGAGTCCTCAGCGATCCGCCCCCCAACGTATGGCTGAAGGGCTATGGAGACAGCGCGGTCGATCATGAAATCCTGATCTGGATATCCGATGCCGAGGAAGGCACCGGAAACGTAAGAAGCGCGATCCTCAACAGACTTTGGGACCTGTTCCAGTCCGAAGGCATCGAAATTCCGTTTCCCCAGCGCGACGTCCATGTTCACATGGTCGCGCCGCCGCCAGAAAAGCAGGCAGACGCTTAGTCGTCGTCGGAAACGACCACCTTCTCGCCCGTCACACGCTGCGCAAGCGCCGCCGCCATGAAGTCATCGAGATCGCCGTCCAGCACATCGTCGGGGCTCGTGTTGACGATGCCCGTGCGCAGGTCCTTCACCTGCTGATAGGGCTGCAGTACATAGCTGCGGATCTGGTGGCCCCAACCGATGTCGGTCTTGGTCGCGTTCACCGCGTTCGCCTCGGCCTCGCGCTTCTGCAGCTCAGCTTCGTAGAGGCGCGCTTTCAGCTGCTTCATCGCCTCGGCACGGTTCTTGTGCTGGCTGCGCTGGTTCTGGCAGGCAACGATGATGCCGGTGGGAACGTGCGTGATGCGCACGGCGCTGTCCGTCGTGTTGACGTGCTGCCCGCCGGCGCCCGAGGCGCGGTAGGTGTCGATCTTGAGATCGCTTTCGTTGACCTCGATGGCGATGTCGTCATCCACCACCGGATAGACCCAGACGCTCGCGAAGCTCGTGTGCCGCCGTGCCGCGCTGTCATAGGGGCTGATACGCACCAGCCGGTGCACGCCGCTCTCGGTCTTGGCGTAGCCGTAGGCGTTCTCGCCCTTCACCATCAGCGTCGCGGACTTGATGCCCGCCTGCTCGCCGCCGTGATAGTCGACCAGCTCCACCTTGTTGCCCCGGCGCTCTGCCCAGCGCTGGTACATGCGCTGCAGCATCGAAGCCCAGTCCTGGCTCTCGGTGCCGCCGGCGCCGGCGTTGATCTCGATATAGGTGTCGTTCGCGTCCGCCTCGCCCGAAAGCAGCGCGGCGACCTTGTCCTTGTCGGCACGGTTCGCGAGCGTTTCAAGCGCCTTCACGCCGTCGTCGACAAGCTCTTCGTCGCCTTCGGCCTCGGCCATCTCGATCAGTTCGACCGTGTCGTCGAGTTCGGTCTGGATGCTCCGCGTCGCCTGGATCGCCTCATCAAGGCGTCTGCGCTCCAGCATCAGCTTCTGCGCGGCCTTGGGGTCGTTCCAGAGTTCGGGGTTCTCGGCCTCGGCGTTCAGTTCTTCGAGGCGTTTGAGGGCGACATCCCAGTCAAAGAAACCTCCTCAGCAGGGCCAGCGCCTGCTTGATCCGGTCGACATGGTTGAGCGCTTCGGCGCGCATGGTACTTGTCCTTCGTATTGGAGGCTGCGGCTTCTAGTAAATGCCGCCGGTGGATTGCAAGAAGTCGCTGTCGGAGCGCACGATCTCGCGCTTTTCGAATGGGTCATAGGCAGCCGCGAGGCGGCGCGGTTCGCTTTCGGGCTTGAATGCTTCCCAGATCACGGCCGCACGCGGATCGGTATCGACCTGCCAGCCGCCATACACGCGCTTGCCGGACCGGCGATCGATCCGCACCATGCGCACGCCCGGCGCGATCTCGAACGGCCTCTTGGGCATATCCTTCAGCGCGGCGATGGCGAACTGCTTGAAAACCGGCGCGGCAAGCGTGCCGCCCTGCGCGTAGCCGCCCATGTTCTTCGGCTCATCGAAGCCGAGGTAGAGTCCCGCCACGACATCGGGCGTGCCGCCCACGAACCATACGTTCGTCGGGCCGTTGGTCGTGCCTGTTTTTCCGAACATCGGGCGATTGAGGTCGCGCAGAACGACGGCGGTGCCTCGCTGAACGACGCCCTCCAGCATATGCACGACCTGATAGGCGGTCTTGCCGTCGATTGCCTGCGGCCTTGCATCGGCGGGGCGCGGCATTGCATCGCCATCCCAATCCGGCGTGTTGCAGCCCGCGCAGTCGCGCGCGTCGGCGCGATAAATGGTACGGCCGTGTCGGTCCTGGATCAAATCGTAAAGCACCGGAGACTGCCGCTTGCCGCCGTTCGCAAGCATCGCATAGGCGTTCGTAAGCTTCAGCACGGTCGTCTCGCCCGCGCCAAGCGACATGGAAAGCACCGGCGCCAGCTTGGCGATACCCATCTGGTCGATCGTCTCGACAACCTTGTCCATGCCCGTGTTGTAGGCAAGGCGCACCGTCATCAGGTTGCGCGATTGTTCAAGACCCCAGCGCATCGTCTGCGGGCCCGCGTAGCCGCCCGAAAAGTTCCTGAAGCACTTGGTGCCGAGCGAGCGCGTCTGAAACACGCAGTACGGTCCGTCGACGATGACAGACGCAGGCGTGTAGCCGTTTTCGAGTGCCGCTGCGTAAACGAACGGCTTGATCGCCGATCCCGGCTGCCGCATCGCCTGCGTCGCGCGGTTATATTGAGAGCGGCGGGCGTCGAAGCCGCCGACCATCGCGAGCACGCGGCCCGTGGAGACCTCCATCACCACCATGCCTCCGCCGATGTCCGGGATCTGGCGCAGCGTATAATCGCTGCCCGAAATGCGCTTCACGGGGATGACATCGCCGGGCGCCAGCCGCTGGAACGCCGGCACGCCGACGCCGCGCACGGGAAGCGAAGCGTTCTGTGCGGACATGCGGCCGTTCGTGCCGTCCTCGAAGCCGAGCGAAATCACGCCGCCCGCCTTTTCGAGCACCACTGCCGCGCGCCAGTCATCATAGCCGACAGGCAGGTTCACGGCGCGCAGGCGCTGCGGCCAGCCTTCGCCAAGCTCAATCTTGTCGGTCGCTCCGCGCCAGCCGCGCGGACGGTCGTATTTCACCAGGCCATCGCGCAGCGCCATTTCGGCGGCGCGCTGCATTTCCGGGTCGATCGTGGAGCGAACCCAAAGCCCGCCCGTATAGATGCCGTGCTCGCCCTCTTCGCCGTACTTCTCCACGAGCTCGCGGCGGATATCCTCCATGAAATAGTCGCCGGTGCGGTCACGCGGGATTTCTGCACGATTGACGACGACGATCGGCTCGGCAGCGGCGGCACGCGCTTCCGCGGCGGTCACATAGCCGTTCTCCGCCATCTGCCCCAGCACCCAGTTACGGCGCGCGAAGGCGCGGGCGCGGCCCTTCTCGTTGGAGGGGTTGTAGTTGGCGGGTGCCTTCGGCAGCACAGCGAGGAACGCCGTCTGCGCCAGCGTGAGCTCGTCGACCGGCTTGTTGAAATAAGCGAAGGACGCGGCCTGCACGCCGTATGCGCTGCGACCGAGGAAGATCTGGTTCAGGTAAAGCTCGATGATGTCGGGCTTGGTCAGCGCCTGCTCGATACGCCGGGCGAGGAAAATCTCCTTCACCTTGCGCACATAGCTAACTTCATTCGTCAGCAGCAGGTTCTTCGCCACCTGCTGCGTGATCGTGGAAGCGCCGACGGGCCGCTTGCCTGTACCCATCGCCTTTAAGTTCGTGATCGCGGCCTGGAAGATACCGGGCAGATCGAATCCGGGGTGCGTGAAGAACGTCTTGTCCTCGGCGGACACGAACGCGCCCACGAGCTGCTTCGGCGTCTGTTCGTAATCGAGGAAAATACGTCGTTCGCGCGCGAACGACGTAAACGGCGTCCCATCCGCCGCGCGCACATGGCTCGGCAGCGGCGGTTCGTATTCGGCAAGCTGCGCCGCATCGGGAAGCCCGCGCGCAAAAACAAGCCAGGCGACGAACACGACGAGGACGCCGAACAGCACGCCACCACACACGACATAGCTGAGCGCCCGCGCCCAACCCGGCAGGGCACGGAACTGGGCCCTCAGCCGGGCTACTATCTCGGCAATACGCGCCATTGCCCGAGCCTATAGACGCTGCTTGCGAATGAGGAAACCTGCTGGCGACAGGATGAGCGAATTTCCTTCAACCGAATGAGGGTGTGTGAGGATACCGTTCAGCGTGGAGAGAAAACGGTGAAATTTGAGAACCGGCGCGCAGCGTATGAAAGGCGCGTGAGCACCGGAAGCGCAGAAGACCGACGTTTGCGGCCCAGCATGGGCTGGACATTCATACATCTTAGCTCACAATCTTGCTGTGATGCAGCGCAGCGATCCGTTTCGCCAGCCAACGATGGTCCCGTGCCTCCTGGATGCCGAACACATCTCCGGCCGGCAGGAACGCGTCTATAAGTTTGTCCAGCACTTCGGAGGCGATCACCCCGCCCTTCACCGTAAACACGAACACGATCTGGGGCTTACTCGAATGAACGAGATCGCGAAACGCTGCGCGCAGCGTCCGAACACCGTGGACTGAAGCCGCCAGCGCGACAAGCTGCTCGCGCGTCGCCGGATCGAGCGGGCGCAGCCTTGCATTTTCGTCGATCGTTGAAGACTCGTCGTTCCTTATGCGCTCCATCGCTTCGGCATCTTCCAGAAGCGACATGTAGCGCTGCGTTTCCTCAGGCCGTGCGACGGCGTGAAAATAACCGACAAGGCGCCTGTAGGCTGGCGCTTCAAGCACCCGCTCCGCGGCCGCAGCGTCTAGTAGGTCTGCAACGCCCTCCTCGTTTCCAAGATCAAGCAGGACGTCCCCCCTGCGAAAGCGCGCGACGTGCGTATCCGGATAGTGTTGAAGAACAGCCGAAAACGCGCCGACCGCCGCCTCTGGGCCATCAATGCCCTCGACGAGCAGAGCGAGACGTAACAAATCGTCGGAGGTTGCCTCTTCACTGGCGGTCTTTTCCGCGAGCACGGCTCGCTCGGCGATATCCGCCTGACGCTGTGCGAAGGTTTCCGCCCAGATCGGCGCGGCCCAGGCACGCCACTCCCCATCGAAACCGCTCTGAATCGCTTCCAGTTTCTCACCGAGCAGGAATGCTGCCGAGGTATCGAGGGGCGGCGGCAGGTCGAAACCCTCGCCAAGCGCCAAAAGACGCTGTTCGAGTGTGGGGTGTGTATCGCCGATGCCCGCCAGTTCCCGAAGCGCCCGATCAAGCGCTTCGGGATCGGCGGGTGCGCTTGATTGCAACGCCTCGGCAAGGGAATGATAGGGCGACAGGGGCGGCTCGGAATCTTTGCCCGCGTTGCGCCAGATGTCGGACCAGGTAGCGGAAAACCGCTCAGACTGGACCGCAATCCGTTTCAGCGCATGCCCTGCGACGGAGGTGCCCGCGACATTGGCAGAAACCCTGTCCGCCTCGTATTCGTGCTGCCGGGAAAGCACGAAGCTGTAGGCTGCGAACCATGGCCCGTACCACCCGAAAAAGCGGCGTAATAAGCCCGCGACGAATCCTTGCGGAAGGCGTTCGGAAATTTGCCCCCAACGCACCCGGATTCGGTACACAAACCCCGAAGTGTGACCGTGTGCACCCGCGAAATGGCCAAGTTCATGCGCGATGACCGCCTCGACTTCCTCGGCGCGCATCGCCATCAGAAGCGGCAACCCAAGATAGAGCGTGTTACGCGCACCGAAAATCAGAAATGTCGCATCCTGGTTGACGGCGGCATTCAGTTCATTGGTTATGCGGACTTGGTGGATCCTGGGCCCGCCGCTCCCCATCCGCACGCGTTCCAGCATTGCAAATAGGGCTGGGGCGTCCTCCGGGCGCACCTCCACGCCGACGGGTTCCGGCCGCGGCACCCATAGGGCCCGAATCAGCGAAAACGAGAGCAGCCCGAACACAAAGGCGCCCTTCAATTCTGCGGCAACGCCGGTACGCGTCGTCAGTATCAGCCAGAGCATCAGCAGCGTGAGTCCGACAAGCAGCAGGAGCAGACTACCGATCACCGCATAGCCGAAGAATCCGGCCGCCACGACTTTGCGGCGGTAGCTGCCGGGGTTTACACGCGCCGATGCCTCGAGGCCGGCAATCATGGATGCGAAACGCGGCTCCAACGCCACAACCTGACCCCAAGCGGACTGAGACTGCGCATTCGGCGCGCGTATTACTTTCATAAACCTTGCAGCCCCCTGGCCTCACCTACCGTTTTCTCAGCTTATATTGACGATCATTGCCCAACAACAATGAATCGGGTTCGTAACGACAAGAATATCCGCGCCCGCTCAAACCGTCATCGTCTCGCAACAGGACTTGCATTGAACCGTCGCTTGTCGCTGCTAACCGGCCGCCATGGATACGGATTTTCCTCACGAACACTGCCTTCAGGTCCCCGCGCATCTGAAGGCTTCGCTCCGAATCATGCTGCTTGCGAAGCATGCCTGCGGCGATGGCAGTCCCGACATGGTGGACGGCAATCATGCCCAGTATCACCATGAACTGCGCCGCACGCTCGAGAAAATCGGCCTCCATGTCGTGGCCGCCAACAGCTTCGACGCGCTCTTCGCGGAGCCCGACGTCGATTTCGTGTTTCCGCTGCTGAACCGCGCCGGGTTCCTGAACAGCGAAATGCTGGCGCCTCTGCTGCTCCAGCGTCTCGGCATCCCATATCTCGGCGCTTCGCCGATCCTGCGCGGGCTTTCGGACGACAAGCACCTGATGAAGCTCGTGGCCCGGCAGCACGCCGTCCCGACGTCAGACTGGCGCATCCTCCGCCGCGGCACTGATCTTGCCGTCGTCCCGGCGCTGGACGCAGCGCGCTACATCATCAAGCCGAATGCCTCTTCGGCCTCCTGGGGGATTGGTGTCAGCGAATGCTGGTCGGGGGCACTCGCCCACGCCGCGCACCTCCACACCGCGGGCCACGACGCGATCATCGAGCCGTGGCTGCCCCTGCTGGATGTCGCCGTCCCGGTTGTCGGCGGGCGTTCGGAGGAGCCATGGCTGCTGCCCGCGATGGCTTACATCCCCGCCGATCCCGACGCGCTTCGCAGCTACGAGGAGAAGCGCGCGCTGACCGACCAGCGGGACGACCCGCTGGAGGTGCTCGCCAATTCGCGCGTCGCCGAGCGGCTCTATGCGATGACGCGCGCGCTGTGTCGCGAACTCTGGCCGTTCGACTACGGCCGCTTCGAATTTCGCTACGATCCCGCGACCGAGAGCGTGTGGTTCATGGAAGTGAACCTCTCGTGCAATCTCTGGTCGAAAAAGAGCATCTCCCGCTCCGCCGCGACGCTTGGGATCGAGCATCACGAGCTCGTCGAGTCCATCGTCGCGCACAGCCTGTGGCGGCAGGGGTTGATAACCGCCGCTTCGGACCGGCTTGTCGCCTGAAATGAGCGCCGGCTTTTCCGCGATCGTCCTTGCAGGCAAGCGCGACGGGCGCCTCGATCCGCTCGCCGCGAACGCAGGCGTCTCGCACAAGTGCCTCGTGCCCGTCGCCGGCAAGCCGATGCTCCTCCACGTCCTCGAAGCACTGGACGGCTCCCCAGGGGTTGCCCGGATCGTCGTTTCGATCGACGCGCCTGAAATTCTCGCGCCGCTCGTCCGGCATCTCGGCAGCGGACGCATCATCGTGGAGCGCTCCGCGCCCAATCTGGTCGACAGCGTGATCGGCGCCGCGGATGCATCCACTCCGCCCTTCCTCGTCACCACTGCCGACAACGTGAACCTGACACCCGCGAGCGTCGCCGAAATCCTCGCTGCATCGCAAGGCGCGGACGCCGCCGTCGCATTCGCCCGGCGCGAGCACGTTATCGCCGCCCATCCCGACGGGCAGCGCCGCTTTTACCGCTTCCGCTGCGGCGAGTATTCGAACTGCAACACTTATGTGATCGGCTCGCGCGAAGCGCTGAAGGCCGCCGAAGTTTTCCGGGGCGGTGGCCAGTTCGCAAAATTCCCGATGCGGATCGTGAAGGCGTTCGGCCTCCTGAACCTCATCCGCTTCCGCTATGGTCTTGCGACGCTCAGCGGCGCATTCCGCGGCTTCTCACGGCGGTTCAGCTTCACCATCCATCCCGTCCTCGTCACCGACGGCGCGCTTGCCATCGATGTCGACAACGAGCGCACGCTGCATATTGCCGAGACGATCCTCGGCGAACGCGGTTCAGCGCTGAGCGAGCCGCCGCAGGAAATGCGCCTCGACCGCACGGCGCACAGCCTTGGCGATGCGCTGCTGGCCTGACGAGGAGAAGAGGAACTTCGAGTCCTCCTCGTTCGAAAGATAGCCTGTCTCCAAGAGCACCGAGGGCACATCCGGCGCCTTCAGCACCAGGAAACCCGCAAAGCGATGGAACTGGCTGCGCACCTTGATGTCCTCGCGCATCTCGCGCTGGAGGATCGCCGCGAACTCGGCAGAGGTGTTCATCGTTTCCCGCTGCGCGAGGTCGATGAGGATGTCGGTCACCTCGTTGGTTTCAACCGCGAGATCGACGCCGGCGATAATGTCCGAGCGGTTTTCCTTGGCGGCGAGACGCGCGGCTTCGGCGTCGGACGCGGTTTCCGAGAGCGTGTAAACCGTCGCCCCGCTCGCGTTCGGTACAGGCGCACTGTCGGCGTGCACGGAAATGAACAGCGAGGCATTGCTGTGCCGCGCGATACCGAACCGGTCGCGATGGCGTAGATACGTATCGCCATCGCGCGTCAGGATTGCCTTCACGCGTCCCGAAGCGTCGAGTTCCTTCTTGATCGCCTTGGCGATCGCGAGAACGACATCCTTCTCGTATTTCTTGGCGCCAAGGACGCTGATCGTACCGACGTCCTTGCCGCCGTGTCCTGCATCGATCACGACGACCGGCAGCCGCCCTGTCAGGCGGGGGCGCGGCGGAGCCGCCGCGACCTTGGCGGGCGGGACCGCAGCAGATTTTGCGACCGCCGGGATAACCTTGGCGGGGTCAGGCACAGCGGGCTTCAGAACCGATTTGGGCGGTGGCGCCGAGGGCGACACCGATGCAACAACCGGTTTTTCCGTCGTTGCGGGCGCCGCGATCAACGTCTCGCGCCCCGCCGCAACAAGCTTCGCGAAGGCCGCTTCGGTCGTCGGGGCCACGGTCAGTCGCAGTTTCCCGCCGGAAAATGTGCTCGATGTGATCCGCGCAGGCGATGCGAGATCCAGAACCATCCGCGCCGTATCGGCGTCGAACTGAGCGTTCCGCACCTTGGCGACAAGTCCCTCACCCGGTTTGGAGCCGCCCGGCGCCGTCATGCCGTCGAGATCAATGGCAAGTCGCGGCGGGCCGGACAGTGCGAAAGCCGAAATCCGTCCGGCGCCTTCCGTGCCAATGGTGATGGAAACGCCATCGCCGCTTACTGCAACCACCGCATCGCCAAGCCGCGCGGCCATGGCAGGCGCGGAAAGGGCAATACACACCGCGACCAGCGGTGCGCAAAGCGCCTGCCCTCCCCGCCTCAACCAGCGCGACATTTCCTCTCCCCCGCAACAGCCCTTTTGTTCGCCCCAAAAGACCCTGGAAATGGCGAACTTCTGCCGAATCTTATGGTTAAGGTTGGCAGTGTTCAAGTGAATTGCACATTTCCGTAACGCTTTGTGTTGTTCATGCCACGCATAGCTGCTAGCAGACCGAATAGCGGCCAATGTCCGGTCCTTCGACAGTGTCCAAACCGTCTACTCTTCTATCGGGTCGATGGTTTCACGCCTTCCCGCGCGAAACGGCACTGGCATTCTGCCGGACGGGGAGATGCTGCCGCTAAGATCGAGGTTTTGACGCATGTCGGCAATGCGATGCCATGAGGAGACGATGAAGGCGATGGCCTTCCCCTCGGCGCGCGATATGCGGCTCGCCACAGTTCCAAACCATCGGAGCGCGGGCTTGCCCGACGCTCCCGTAACACGTGCCCCATCGCCTGCGGCTGAAGCAGCAGCGGTGCCGCGGCCTCGGAGAACACTAAATGTCAATGCGCATGCTCATCGACGCGCGCCACCCGGAGGAGACCCGGGTCGCCGTCATCGAAGGCAACCGGATCGAAGAATTTGACTTCGAATCCGCCCAGAAGGAACAACTGAAGGGCAATATCTACCTCGCCAAAGTTACACGCGTCGAACCCTCACTGCAGGCGGCGTTCGTGGAATATGGCGGAAACCGGCACGGCTTCCTCGCCTTTTCGGAAATCCACCCGGATTACTACCAGATCCCGAAAGAGGATCGTGACGCGCTGCTCCGCGAGGAGCGCGAGGCCGCCGAGGCGCACCGCGCCGAGATGGACGCCGAGCACGAAGACGATGACGACGACGCGGAGGGCGCCGAAGAGCCGTCCGACGACGGCGAAGACGGCGAGCCGCCCGCGCCGACCACGGTCGGCAGCGATCATCACGACGACCATGACAACGCCATGCGGGCGAAGCGCCAGAACCTGCGCCGCCGCTACAAGATCCAGGAAGTCATCAAGCGCCGGCAGGTGCTGCTGGTGCAGGTCGTCAAGGAAGAGCGCGGCAACAAGGGTGCGGCGCTCACGACGTACCTCAGCCTTGCTGGCCGTTACTGCGTGTTCATGCCGAACACCAACCACGGCGGCGGCATCAGCCGGAAAATTTCGAACCAGAGCGACCGCAAGCGGCTGAAGTCGATCGTATCGGAGCTGCAGCTGCCCACGGGCATGGGCTGCATCATCCGCACCGCCGGCCTGTCGCGCACGCGCGCGGAAATCCGCCGCGACTTCGATTACCTCACACGCCTTTGGGACGAGATCCGTGAAAAGACGCTGGCTTCATCCGCGCCGGCGCTGATCCACGAGGACTCCGACCTCATCAAGCGCGCGATCCGGGATATCTACAATCGCGACATCGGCGAAGTGCTGGTGGACGGAGACGAGGGATACCGTGCGGCCAGGAACTTCATGAAGCTCCTGATGCCAAGCCACGCGAAGAAGGTTCAGCAATACGTTGATCCTGTTCCACTTTTTCAGCGCTTTCAGGTCGAACAACAGCTCGCGGCCATGTACCATCCGGTGGTGCAGCTGAAGTCGGGCGGCTACATGGTCATCAACCCGACCGAGGCGCTCGTTTCGATCGATATCAACTCGGGCAAATCGACGCGCGAGCACAATATCGAGGAAACCGCGCTCAAGACGAACCTTGAGGCGGCGCGCGAGATCGCCCGCCAGCTTCGCCTGCGCGACATGGCGGGCCTCGTCGTCATCGACTTCATCGACATGGACGTGCATTCGAACAACCGCAAGGTCGAGAAAGCACTGAAGGAAGCGCTGAAGCACGACCGCGCGCGCATTCAGGTTGGACGCATCTCGTCGTTCGGCCTCCTGGAAATGAGCCGCCAGCGGCTGCGCACGGGTGTGCTCGAAGCCTCGACGCACGTCTGCCCGGTTTGCGAAGGCGCGGGCATGGTCCGCACGATCCAGTCCGCCGCGCTCGGCGCGCTGCGCGTGCTGGAGGCCGAGGCGCTGCGCGGTAAACACAGCCGCATCACACTGCGCCTGCCGTTCGAGGTGGCGATCTACATGCTCAACGTGAAACGCAGCCAGATCTCGCGCGTCGAGGATCTGTACGGCGTCATGGTTGAGATCGCGCCGAACGGCGACCTCAATGTCGGCGATCAGGAGATCGACGGCAGCGGCCCGCCGCCCGTCGCCCGCGTCAACCTGCAGGCGCCCGTCGCCCTCGCCCCAGAAGATGACGACGACGATATCGTCGAGGACGAGGAAGAAGAGGAAGAAGAGGTCGAGGCCGAAGCCTCCGACCGCCGTGAGCACAGCGATGAGCGCCGCGACGAGGGTGGCCGCCCGCGCCGCCGCCGCCGTGGGCGCGGCCGCAAGGATCGCGAGCGCGACGACGAACGCCGTCCCGCGCCGCAGGACGGTGCGGAGGCTGTCGAAGCTGGAAGCGAAGATGCGGACGAAGCCGCAGAGAGCGCGGAAACGCACGAACAATCGCGCGACGATCGGGATGAGGACGGCAGCAAGCGCCGCCGCCGTCGCCGTGGTCGCCGTGGTGGCCGTCGCAGGAACGGTGACGAGGTCGGAGGCGAAGCCGCAGAGGGCGGAGCCAGCGAAGGCGAAGGCGGTTCGGATGGTGAATCCGCGCCGGAAGCCGAGCCGGCTGCGGAGGAAACACCCGCGGAGCCCGTGGAAGCCGAAGCCCCTGCCCGCAAGCCGCGTGGCCGTCGCAAGGCCGTGAAGGCTGAAACCGCGGAAACCGTGGACGCGGCCGAACCGGAAACGGTCGAAGCGCCTGTCGTTGAAGCGCCTGCGGCCGAGGCTGAAGCCAAGCCCAAGCGGACCCGGCGCAAGAAGGCGGAAACGGTGGAAGCCGCGCCCGAACCGGAGCCCGCCGCACCGGCTGAAGAGGTTGCCGCAGAAGCCCCCGCAAAGCCGAAGCGCGCGCCGCGCCGCAAGGCCGCCGCCAAAAACGCGCCTGCAGCGGAAACCGTGTCGGAGGCCGTGGAGGCCACTGAGACGGTCGAGGCCGCCGCAAACGATACGGGGGAAGACGCCGCACCGCCGCGTAAGGGTTGGTGGCAGCGGACGTTCGGCGACTGAGACGCCGGCATTCCAGAGACTTGGCGGCGGCGGGCTTGCAATCGCCCGCCGCCGCCCTAGTTTCGCTCAGCGGGGGTTCAGTCGCGAAAGGTGATAGGGCGGCGATGACATCCCGTTTTGTTTCAGCCCGGAAGCCTTTTTCGGTGGTCCTGCGCCTTCTTCTCGCCGCTGTCCTCGCCATTACGGCGTCGATCCGCCCCGCGCTTGCCCAAAGCATCCTACGCGACGCGGAAACCGAAGCCTTCTTCCACGAAATCTCCGCGCCGCTCGCCGAAGCTGCCGGGCTCAATCCCCGTTCGCTCGACGTCATCCTGATCGGCGATTCCTCGATCAACGCCTTCGTTGCGGGCGGACAGGCGGTGTATATCCATAGCGGCCTCATCATGGCCGCGGACGACGTCAATGAAGTGCAAGGCGTCATCGCCCACGAAATCGGCCACATCACCGGCGGCCATGTCGTGCGCTTCAGCGAAGGCGCCAAGGCGGCGACGTCCATCACCCTCCTCTCGATGCTGCTCGGCGCAGCGGCAATGGCCGCGGGCGCGGGCGAAGCGGGCATGGCGATCTTCGCAGGTGGACAACAGGCCGCTCTCGGCAAATTCCTCGCTTACTCACGCACGCAGGAATCGGCAGCGGACCAAGCCGGAGCGACCTTCCTCCACAAGGCCGGGATTTCGGGACGAGGGTCGATCAACTTCTTCAAGAAGCTGCAGAATCAGGAATTCCGCCTGGCGATCCCGCAGGACAATGGTTACGCGCGCACACACCCTTTAACAGGCGATCGCATTGCCGCGCTGGAAAACACATACAAGACCGACGCGGCATGGGAAAAACCCATCGAGCCTGCGCTGCAGGCGAAGTTCCTGCGCATCAAGGCGAAGCTCTACGGCTATATCGAGGAGCCCTCGCGCACGTTCCAGAAGTATCCCGATACCGATACGTCAGTGCCCGCGCGCTACGCCCGCGCCTATGCCTGGCACAAGAATGCCTACCCGGACCGTGCGGAGACCGAGATCGATTGGCTGCTCAGGGATGCGCCGGACGACCCCTTCTTCCTTGAACTCAAGGGTCAGGTGCTGCTCGAATCCGGCAAGGTCGGCGATGCGATCGGCCCACTGCGCCGTGCGGTGGCGCTCGCGCCCGATCAGCCGCTGATCGCCGGAATGCTCGGCCATGCGCTGATCGCGACCGAGAAGCCCGAGAACACCGATGAAGCGAAGCGCGTGCTGCGCGCTGCGGTGGCGCGCGACAACCGCAACCCCTTCGCCTGGTATCAGCTCGGCATCGCCTATGCGCGCGGCGGCGACGAAGCGCGCGCCGCACTCGCGACCGCCGAGCAGAACAATCTCACCGGCAACGCGCAGCTTGCGCTCGCCAGTTCGCGCACGGCGATGGCGGGCCTCAGTCCCGGCACTCCGGACTGGATTCGCGCGCAGGATATCTACATGGTGAGCCAACACGCCGTCGAAGACGAGAACGGCAAGCGGAAACGTCGTTAGGGGCTTTATGATCGATTTCTACAAACGCCTGCGTGCGCGCTGGCCGCTTGCGGCCAACATCGCGGGCGCGCTTGCGCTGCTGCTGCTCGCGGGCGGCCTGCTGATGCTGCTCACCGGACGCCAGCCTTCCGTCGCGAACGGCGGCGCGCTCACGAAGGCGCAGCGCGAGGAGGTGGAGAAGATCGTCCACGATTATATCCTCGCGCACCCGGAGATCATCCCCGAAGCGGTGAACCGCCTGCAGGCGCGCGAGATTTCCACCCTCGTCTCCCAGAACCGCGACGAGATCGAAACGCCCTTCGGCAGCGCATGGGCGGGCGCCAAGAACGCTGACGTTACGCTCGTCGAATTCTTCGATTTCAACTGCCCCTACTGTCGCCTTTCGCACCCGGACGTCGAACGACTGCTGAAGGAGGATGCGAAACTTAAGGTCGTGTACCGAGACCTTCCCGTGCTCGGCGAAGCCTCCCGCGAAGCCGCGCTTGCCAGTCTTTCGGCGGCCGAGCAGGGCAAATACCGCGCCTTCTACAACTGGATGTTCACGGACAAGGCGCGCGTCTCCACACAAAAGACGATCGAAGGCGTCCGCAAGGCCGGACTCAATGAGGCGCGCACGGCGACCGACATGAAAAGCGAACGCCTGAAACGCGAAATCGACAAAAACCTCCGCCTCGGCAACGCACTCGGCCTCACCGGCACGCCGAGTTACGTGGTCGGCAACCGCGTCCTTTCGGGCGCGGTGGGCTATGACGAGCTGAAAAAGGCGATCGCGGAAGCCCGCAACGAGGGTTGAAACGCTGAAGCGATAAAATCGCACACACCCTCCACAGTTCGTCTAACGTTCGCATCGACCTGGCGGTGATTCTGCCGTTCCGGTCGATGGAGGGGCACCATGACCGCAAGCGCCAAGCCGCAGATGATCGGCTTCTGGATGACGGCTGCACTCGTTGTCGGCACCATTATCGGCTCAGGCATCTTCATGCTTCCGGTCAGCCTTGCGCCCCTCGGCCGCAACGCGCTGATCGGCTGGGTGATCAGCGGGGTTGGCATCCTGTGTATCGCTTATGGTCTCGCGCGCCTGTCGCGCCTTGGCGGCGACGGCATTCAGGCCAATGTCGAAAAGGAATACGGGCCGACGGTCGCATTCCTTGTCGCGTGGAGCTTCTGGGTGTCGAATTGGGTGGCGCAGGCGGCGGTGGCCGTGGCCGCGGCGGCGGCACTGTCGTTTGTCAGCCCGGCGCTCGGCGGTGAGGCTGCGATCGTCCCGATGGCAATCGGCTGGCTGGTGCTGCTCACGGCGATCAACGCAGCGGGTGTGCGCGCGGCAGGCAGCTTTTCGATCGTTACCGTTGCGATCAAGCTGATCCCCTTGCTGGCGGTCGTCTTCCTCTTTGCCGAACGCGGCGTCACAGGCGGCACCTTCGAACCGCTCGCGCCGCTGCCGGTCAACTTCGCCAATATCGCAACGGCGACGGCGCTGACCTTTTTCGCCTTCACCGGCTTTGAAACGGCAACGACTCCGGTCGGCAAGGTCCGCGATCCCGAGCGGACGATCCCTCGCGCGCTGATCGGCGGCACGGCCTTTGTCGTTGTGCTCTATCTCATCGCCGGAACCGCGATCCAGATGCTGCTGCCGACCAGCGCCATCGTCGCTTCACCAGCGCCCTTCGCCGATGCGCTGGTGTCGCGCTGGGGCAACACAGCCGCAACCGTGAGTGCGCTCACCCTCGCGGTCGCGGCGATCGGATGCCTGAACGGGTTGATCCTCGGCACCGGCGAGCTTGGTTATGCGATGGCACTGCGCGGCGAAATGCCTAAGGCCATGACAAAAACGCGCGGAAGCAACACGCCCGTCGTCGCGCAGATCGTAGCCACCGTCCTCAGCGTCATTCTGCTGCTTGCGAACAGCAGCCGCGCGACGGCGCATCTCTTCACGTTCATTATTCTGCTTTCAACCGCCGCGATGGTGCTCGTCTATCTGACGTCGGCGCTCGCGGCGTGGCGGTGCAGCCCTGCCCCTGCCCAGCGTCTCCTGATCGCGGGCGCGGTCCTCTTCATCGCCTTCGCGACCTACGGCATCGGCCTCGAAGCGAGCCTGTGGTGTCTGGTGCTGCTTGCGATCGGCCTTGTCGTTCGTGCCGTGATGTTCCGGCTCAACCGGCTAAGCGCAGTGAGCACGACGCAATAGGCGGCTTCCGCTCACTTCACCCGCGTCCACACCTGCGACTTGCAGCCGATGCCGCCGATGAGGCAGCCTTTCCCTTCGAGCGTATCGGCATCGATGATCGTGACGGTGCCGTGGAAGGTCCGGTTGATGTCGGGCACGAAGACCTTCCCCTTCCAGCGGCCTTCCTGCTGCTCCTCGAAATCCTGGAAGAGCTGGCGACCGATAAGCTGATCCGTGCCGCCGCGCCGGGCGTCGGCCTTGGCCTTGTCATTCGCCCACACCACGACGCCGCACATCTTGCCGCCACATTCCTGCGCCTCGACGTGAACGCTGTTCTTCGGGTTCTTCCACGTGCCGTAGGTGCGTTCCGAAAGCGTCGCGTCCTGCGCCAGCGCGGGCGCGGCAAGCAGCATCATCGACATCAGCACCGATCGCATCATGGCTACCGCCTCCCGAACAGCTTCTCGATATCCCCACGCGCGAGCTTCACATAGGTCGGGCGCCCGTGGTTGCACTGGCCCGAATGCGGCGTCGCCTCCATCTCGCGCAGCAGCGCGTTCATCTCGGTGACGCTGAGCGATCGGCCTGCCCGCACCGAGCCGTGGCAGGCCATGGTTGCGAAGACTTCGTCGAGCCGTTCCTTCAGGCTGTGCGCCGCGCCGAGGCTGGTGATGTCGTCGGCGAGATCGCGCACCAGCGCTTTCGCGTCGGCATTGCCGAGGATCGCGGGCGTGGCGCGCACGAGAATGGCGCCCGCGCCGAAGCGATCGATCTCCAGCCCCATTTCGGCAAGCTCGGCGGCGTGGGCTTCCAGGCCGTCGCATTCGGCTTCGTCAAGCTCGACGACCTCGGGCAGCAGCAGCGCCTGCGCGCGGACGCCGCCGCCTTCCATCGCGCGCTTCATCTTCTCAAGCGTCAGCCGCTCGTGCGCGGCGTGCTGATCGACGATGACGAGAGAATCAGCCGTCTCCGAGACGATCCAGCTGCCATGCACCTGCCCGCGCGCCGCGCCGAGCGGGAACGCCGTCAGGTCGGTGTCGCGACTCTCCGCGTAGACGGGCGACGGCGCTTCGGCGCGTGCCTGCGGCGGAGCGTTGAAACGGAAGCTGTGCTCGCCGAACATCGACGCTGAGCGGTGCGACTGCGGCGCGGGCGCCAGCGGCTCGGCGTGAAATGCTGCAAGCGCAGCATCCGAAACCGTCGTCGCAGCGTGACCGCTGCCGGTGTCGAGCGCGTGACGGAGCCCCGAGACGATGAGCCCGCGCACCAGCGCCGGATCGCGGAAGCGCACCTCGGTTTTCGCGGGGTGGACGTTCACATCCACGAAATCGAACGGCACGTCGAGGAACAGCGCGAGCACGGGATGCCGGTCCCGCGCCAGGAGATCGCGGTAGGCGCCGCGCACCGCACCGAGCAGCAGCCGGTCCTTCACCGGACGCCCGCCAACGAACAGATACTGATGGTCCGCCGCGCCCCGGCTGTAGGTGGGCACCGCCGCGAGCCCGCCAAGGCGAAGCCCATCGCGCACCAGATCGATCGCGACGGCGTTATCGGTGAACTCTTGCCCCAGGATCGCCGCGAGGCGCGCAACGCGGGCACTTTCGAGGAGGTCGGCGGAAGGCTGCGCGTCGAGGATACGGCGGCCTTCGTGGGCAACGCCGAACCCCACGTCGGCGCGCGCCATGGCGAGGCGGCGCACGGTATCGAGGCAAGCGGCAAGCTCGGCGCGGGGGCTTTTCATGAACTTGCGGCGTGCGGGCACCTTGCCGAACAGGTCCGCGACCGAAACGCGCGTGCCGGGCGGCAGTGAAGCGGGACCGTCGCGCTGGATGACGCCGTGGTCGATCTCGATCTCCCATCCCTCCCCGCCTGTGGTGCGGCTGGTGATGCGAAAGCGGCTGACGCTGGCGATGGAGGGCAATGCCTCGCCGCGGAAGCCCATCGTGGCGATGGCTTCGAGGTCGCCGGTCGGCAGCTTCGAGGTGGCGTGGCGTTCGAGCGAGAGGCGGAGGTCGTCCGCATTCATCCCGCAGCCGTCGTCGGTGACGGCAATGAGATCGAGGCCGCCGCCTTCAAGTTCGACCGTGATTCGCGTGGCGCCTGCATCAAGCGCGTTTTCGACCAATTCCTTCACCGCGCTCGCAGGCCGCTCGACGACTTCACCGGCGGCGATGCGATTAACGAGGTCTTCAGGCAAGCGGCGGATCGGCATGACCGCGTCTTCCTAGCAACGATCGCAAGGCTTTGTTAGCGGTTCGTCGCGTATTGCGTGGTGAAAGCCGCGTTAACCACGGAATCGACGCCAATGCGCCCCTTGCACTTCCCTGCGACAACGCTGCATATGCAGGCTAACGCGCGTCCTCACGCATAGAAGAGAAGAACTCCATGCTCAGCCGCCTTTTTGGTTTTCTTGCCCAGGATATGGCCATCGATCTCGGCACCGCCAACACGCTCGTCTACGTGCGCGGCCGGGGCATCGTGCTCAACGAACCGTCGGTGGTTGCGATCGAAACGATCAACGGCCGCAAGATGGTGAAGGCTGTCGGCAACGACGCCAAGATGATGATGGGCAAGACACCGGGCAACGTGGAGGCCATCCGCCCCCTACGCGACGGTGTGATCGCCGACATCTACGTCGCCGAGCAGATGATCAACCACTTCATCAAGAAGGTGCACACGCGCAAGTTCGGCAATTATCCCGAAATCGTCATCTGCGTGCCGTCGGGTTCCACCAGCGTCGAGCGCCGCGCCATCCGCGACGCTGCGAACAACGCCGGCGCCAGCCAGGTCTATCTGATCGAGGAGCCGATGGCGGCCGCGATCGGCGCGGGAATGCCCGTGACGGAGCCGATCGGATCGATGGTCGTCGACATCGGCGGCGGCACCACCGAAGTCGCCGTGCTCTCGCTGCGCGGCCTCGCCTACACGACCTCCGTGCGCGTCGGCGGCGACAAGATGGACGATGCGATCGTCAGCTACGTGCGCCGCAATCACAACCTTCTGATCGGCGAAGCCACCGCCGAGCGCATCAAGAAGGAAATCGGCACCGCGAAGCCACCACTCGATGGCGTCGGCGTGACGCTCGAAATCAAGGGCCGCGACCTGATGAACGGCGTCCCGAAGGAAATAACCATCAACCAGGCGCAGATCGCCGAAGCGCTGTCGGAGCCGGTGTCGGCGATCGTCGAAGGAGTCCGCCAAGCCCTTGAAAACACAGCGCCAGAGCTCGCCGCCGACATCGTCGATCAGGGCATCGTCCTCACCGGCGGCGGCGCGCTTCTCGGACAACTTGATGAAGTTCTGCGCGATGCGACCGGCCTACCCGTCACCGTTGCTGACGATCCGCTGACCTGCGTTGCGCTCGGCACGGGCCGCGCGCTCGAAGAGCCGATTTTTCGCGGCGTCCTGACCACCGCACTCTAGGGAGTTACTGCGGATGGCGTGGCCACCCCGCAGATCGAGCGGGCGGAGTTCGCGCCGTCAACGCAACATCGCGCTCCTGGGACGTGCGGCGACGATCGCCGCTGTCGCCATCGCCGCGATGCTGCTGGTGCTGAGCCGCGCCAGCCCCGACCGATATTCGGCGCTGAGGAGCGGCGCGGCCGATCTCGTTGCACCGCTGTGGGCCGTTATTCTCGTACCGCTGGCAGAGGTTCAGGCCGCCGCAGGCTCCGTCGCCGACTATTTCCGGGCGGTCGAGAAGGTGCGCCTGCTCGAAGGCCGTGACCGGATGTATCAGATCGAACGCGAGCGGCACCTGCAGGCGCTGCATGAAAACCGCGAACTCAAGAAACTTCTCAAGGTCATAGAACCGTCGCGAGAGCGCATCGGCGTGTTCGCGATTTCGGGCTCCAGCACGGGTGCCTACGTCCGCTATGCACTGATCAGCGGCGGCGCACGCCACCGCATCGAACCCGGTCAGCCCGTGCTCGCGGCTGCGGGCCTCATCGGGCGCACCGTCGATGTCGGCAATCGCGCCACGCGCGTGATGCTGCTGACTGACGTATCGAGCCGTGTACCCGTCCGCGTCGTGCGCACCGGGCTGCCCGCGCTGCTCATCGGCAAGAACCTGCCGCTGCTGGATGTCGACCTCTCGGGTCCCTCGAATTCCGTAGTCCGTGTCGGCGACCGGCTCGTCACATCGGGTGACGGCGGGCTCTTCCCGCCTGGACTTGCTGTCGCAACCGTCGTTCGCGTTTCCGGCGACATGCCCGAAGCCCGCCCCGCGACGACCCCGGACGGGCTCGATTACGTAATCGTCGAGCGTCCTTATATGCCCCCGATGCCGCTTCCCGAAGAGACGCCGCGGGACCGCGAATCCCACCCCGAAGCCGTCATCCAGCAGCAGGCCGCCGAGTGATCACGACGCCGTGGCACCAGATGACCACGCGCGAGCGGGCGCGCTGGATCTTCGACCACTGGAAGCTGGCGATCCCACTGATCGTCGTTGTCACCGCCTACATGGTGATGACGCTGCCGATGTTCGCACCGCTACCCGTGATGCCCAATCTGGCGCTGCTGCTCGTGCTGCTCTGGACGCTTTATCGCCCACAGCAGATGCCGGAATGGACGGGGCTCCCGATGGGGCTTGCCGGAGATATCCTGCTCGGAACGCCGGTCGGCGCGAACGGGCTGCTGCTGCCACTATTCATGATGCTCGTGCGCTATGCCGACGCACATGTTCGCCGCGCGAGCTGGATCGGCGACTGGCTGTTCAGTATCCCCATGCTGTTCGTGTACCATCTGGCGCTGTGGAGACTTTGCGCCCTCGTTGCGGACCCGTTCCCCTTCCTTCCGCTCGCAACGCAGACAGCGGCGACGATTGCTGTGTACCCGTTCGCCGCGCACTTTTTTGCACGGATCCAGCGTAGGTGGGCGCCGTGAAGCTCACCTCCGAAGCCGCACGCGAGCAGATGTTCACGCGCCGTACGCTTTTTGTGGGCGCAGCGACCGGCGGCCTCGGCCTGCTGCTCGGCGGGCGCATGGCTTATCTTTCGATCTTCGAGCAGGAGAAATACAAGCTCCTTGCCGAGGACAACCGCGTTTCCGTGCGGCTGATCCCGCCTCGGCGCGGCTGGATCGTCGACCGGAACGGCAAGCCGCTTGCCGTCAATCAGCCCGATTACCGGCTGGAGATGATCCCCGAACAGATCACAGATCTCGAACAAACACTCGCCGATCTCACCCGCCTGTTGCGGCTGCCGCCCGAAGAGGTCGCGCGGATTCGTGAGGCGGCGGCGACGCAGCCGAAATACCTCCCCATTCAGGTCGCTGCCGGCATCAGCTGGAACGATTTCGCCGCGATCAACGTGCGCCTGCCCGATTACGACGGTGTGCAACCGGTGCGCGGCTTTACGCGCTATTACCCCGATGGCGAGGCGGTCGGCCATCTGCTCGGCTATGTCGGCGCACCGACGCGCGAACAGTATCTCGCCGCGGACCGCGATCCGCTTTACCTCCACCCAGCCTTCAAGCTCGGCAAGGACGGCATCGAGAAGGTACTGGACGTGCCCCTGCGCGGTAAGGCCGGTGCGCGCCGCGTGGAGGTGAACGCGCGTGGCCGCGTGATCCGCGAGCTTTCCACGGTGAACGACACGCCGGGCCAGACGGTGAAGCTCACCATCGACCGTGATCTCCAATCCTTCGCGGCGCGGCGGCTCGGACCGGAATCGGGCAGCGTCGTCGTGATCGACGTGTGGACCGGCGACGTGCTGACGCTCGTCTCGATGCCCGCGTTCGATCCCAACAGTTTTTCCGACGGCATCAGCCACAAGGAATGGAACGCGTTGATGTCGGATGATCACAATCCGCTCATCAACAAGACCGTGCAGGGGCTTTATCCGCCCGGATCGACGTTCAAGCCGGTCACAGCGCTTGCCGCGCTCGAATACGGCATCGACCCGGAGGCGACGGTGCATTGCCCCGGCGCCTATTATCTCGGCAGCCACCGCTTCGGCTGCTGGCGGCGCGGCGGGCACGGCACCGTGAACCTCGACAAGAGCATTTTCCAGAGCTGCAATGTCTATTACTATACGCGCGGCCGCGAGATCGGCATCGAGCGCATTGCCAACATGGCGAAGCGCCTCGGGCTCGGACACGAGTATGAGAGTTTGTCGCTGCCCGCGCAGCGCGACGGCCTCGTTCCCACGCCTGAATGGAAACGCCGCCGCTACGACAAGGAGTGGCTGACCGGCGAGACGCTGAACACCGCGATCGGCCAAGGCTACATGCTTACTTCGCCGCTGCAGCTTGCCGTGATGTCGGCGCGCATTGCTTCAGGCCGGAGCGTCGTGCCGCGCCTCGTTTCTGGCGGCAGTACGCCTGGCACGCTCGACGTCGATCCGGAGCATCTGGCGCGCATCCGCTATGCGATGGGTCTCACCGTGAACGGCCCGCAGGGCACCGCCGGACGTTCTCGCCTGCCAATCCCCATACAGATGGCGGGCAAGACCGGCACCGCGCAGGTGCGCGCGCTGACCAGCGCGACGCGCGGCGCCAATTACAAGTCGATCCCCTGGAAATTCCGCGACCACGGCCACTTCATCGCCTTCGCGCCGGTCGAGGAGCCGCGCTACGCCGTGAGCGTCGTCATCGAGCACGGCGGCGGCGGGAGCATAACCGCGGCGCCCATCGCCAAGGATGTGATGACCTTCCTGTTCGCGCCCGAGGTCGCGATGGCCGCGCTGGAACGTCTGGAGGAAGGCTGGGGCCGCGAGGCCGCGCAGCGCGCTGCCGTAGCTGCCGCAGCGGCGCAGGCGGCCGCCCCACCTTCACCCACAGAGCCCATCCCGGATGCTTAACAGCGCGCTTCCCGATCGGCTGCAGGCGCTGCCCTGGCGGATGTTGCTGACGCTGCTCGCGCTCGGCGGGTTCGGGCTGGCCGTACTCTATTCGGCCGCTGGCGGGCACGTGCGCCCGTGGGCGTTTAATCAAGGTATACGCTTCACGCTGTTTTTCATGATGGCGCTCGCCATGAGCCAGGTGCCGCTGTCCTGGTGGCTGCGCGCGGCCTATCCTGCCTACGGCATTGTCGTCGTGATGCTTCTCGGGGTCGAGATTCTTGGCAAGGTGGGCGGTGGTAGCCAGCGCTGGCTCGATCTCGGCATCATCCGGCTGCAGCCATCGGAGCTCATGAAAATTGCCATCGTGCTCGCGCTGGCGCGCTTCTTTCACTACCTGCCGCGTGTCGAAACGCAGCGCTGGGGCAGCCTCGTCGCACCCGCGATCCTCATCGGCCTGCCCGTTGCGCTCGTCATGCTGCAACCCGATCTCGGCACAGCGCTCTCGATCGCGTTCGGCGGGGTGGTGATCGTGTTTCTGGCGGGCGCGCGCATGTCGCTGTTCGTCGGTGGCGGCGCTGCGCTGGTCGCGGCGATTCCAATCGCCGTCAGCCTGCTGCACGATTATCAGCGGCGGCGCATCCTCATCTTCCTCGATCCGGATGCCGATCCGCTCGGGGCGGGCTACCACATCACCCAGTCGAAGATCGCGATCGGCTCGGGCGGGCTTTCGGGCAAGGGCTTCCTGTCGGGTACGCAGAGCCACCTTCAGTATCTCCCGGAGCTGCATACCGACTTCATCTTTGCGACTATGGCTGAGGAATGGGGCCTCTTCGGCATGGTCTTCGTGCTCGCCTGCTACGTCATCATCCTCGGCTGGGGCTTCTCGGTGGCGCTACGAGCCCGTAACCAGTTCGCGCGGCTCACTGCGGCGGGCCTCACCTGCACCTTGTTTTTCTATGTGTTTGTCAATCTCGCGATGGTGATGGGCTTCGCGCCGGTGGTCGGCATTCCGCTGCCGCTGATGTCCTATGGCGGATCGGCGATGATGACCGCGATGCTCCTGATCGGCATCCTGCTTTCGATCGATCGCCAGCGCGAGGAAAGCATGATCGGCGAAGGTCCGTCGTCATTCTAGCGCGTCGGCATCAATTCCGGCCTTGCAACCCCGCATACCCCGCGCTATAGCCCCCGCCTCGCGGTTGAAAGCGGCGCCCCGGCGCCTATCTCATGCCCGGTGTGGATGCATAGCTCAGTTGGTAGAGCAGCTGACTCTTAATCAGCGGGTCCTAGGTTCGAGCCCTAGTGCATCCACCACTCTCCCCCTCCCGAAACCTGAATTCAGACGCCCGGCGCGAAGTCCGCGATGAGGTCGTGGCGATCGCCGGGGAAGAGCTGCGATACGTTCGTCACCGGATCTCCGCCGCGCCAAGTCCAGCGTTCGATGCGCAGGCAGGCGGTACGCGGGATGCCGAGCAGGCGGGCTTCGGCGGCGGTGGGCATCACGGCGCTGATCCTGTGCCGCGCTTCGCTCCATGGCACGCGTTTTAACAGCCATGTGCCGGGCGCTTCATCCGTGAAGGACTCGGCTTCGGCCTCGGGCACGGCGGCGAGCGAAATTTCGCGCTGCTCGATGCAATAAGGCTCATTGCCCGCGTGGTGGAGGCCGGTGACGGTGATATTGCCGTCCTGCACCTCCCGCTTCAGTCGCTGCCAGCGATAGGCAAGACCGCGTTCGCCAACGACCTTCGCAAGGTCGGGCACCTCCAGAACCGCCGAATGCACGCGCGGGTGTGCAACGAACGATCCGGCCTTGCGCCGTCGTTCAATGAGCCCTGCCCGCGCTAGCATCTCCAGCGCCTTGCTCACCGTGGCGCGCGAGCAGCCGTAGCTGCGGACGAGTTCGTGCTCGAAGGGGATACGGTCACCCGGCTTCCAGTCGCCCGAGCGGATTCGTCCCTCGATATCGGCGCGGATGCGCTCGCCGGGCTTCACGCGGTGAGGCGCTCCAGCGCGACGGCATAACGCGCCGCGATCGCTTCCCGCGCGACATGGCGACCGTCTTTCACCTGCAGCACACCGCCGGCCCAGACGCTGTCCACACAGCCCGCGCCGCCCGCGAATATCCAGCTATCGAGAATCATATCGCCTTCTCTTGCGGCGAATGCCGGATGGCAAGCATCGAGCGCAACGATATCGGCGGGCATCCCAGCCGCGAGCCCGCATTTCACGCCCAGCGCCTGTGCGCCGCCCACCAGCGTCGCGCCGAACAGCCGCTCGCCGACCGACGGCGTTTCTTCGCAGCCGAGAATGTTGCGCCGGCGATGGTGAAGCCGCTGGCTGTATTCGATCATGCGCAGTTCGCCCGCCGCATCGACGAGGATGTTGGAGTCGGTGCCGGTGCCGATGCGGCCTTCGAGACACAGATAGGCATCGGCCGGAAACACACCGTCACCAAGGTTCGCTTCCGTCACCGGGCATAGGCCCGCGACAGCGCCCGAGGCGTCAAGGCCCATCACCTCGGCATCATCGATGTGGGTTGCATGGATCAGGCACCAACGCTCGTCCACAGGCGCGTTTTCGAGCAGCCATTCCACGGGCCGCGCGCCGGACCACGCGCGGCAGGCCTGCACCTCCTTCGTCTGCTCGGCGGCGTGGATATGGATAGGTCCATCCTGCGCCAGCGGCAGGATCGCGGCCAGCTCTTCCGGCGTCACCGCACGCAGCGAATGCGGCGCGATTCCGATCACGTCACCCTTGCGCAGCTTGGCGCGGCTCGCGTCCATCAGCCGCGCAAAGCCATCAATGTCACTGATGAACCGCCGCTGCCCCTGCGCGGGCGGAGCACCTCCAAAATCGGCGTGTGCGTAGAACACCGGTAGCAGCGTAAGACCGATGCCCGTTTCTGCTGAAGCCGAAACGATGCTGCCCGCCGTTTCCGCAGGGTCCACGTAGCGGCCGCCACCGACGTCGTTGTGGAGGTAGTGAAACTCACCGACGCGCGTGTAGCCGCTCTCCAGCATCTCGGCATAGGCGAGCGCGGTAATCGCGGCGATGTCGTCGGGCGTCATGCGGTCGAGGAAGCGGTACATCACCTCGCGCCACGACCAGAAATCGTCGTCAGGACGCCCGCGCCGCTCCGAAAGCCCCGCCATGCCCCGCTGAAAACCGTGGCTGTGTACGTTGCAGAGCCCCGGAATCGCGATGCCGTGACGTTCGTCTTCAGCCATTGCCGGAACGCCCGTCTCGACGCTTTCGATCAACCCGCCGGAGAGCGTGAGCCTCACGTCCGTCGCCCAGCCGTCGTTCAGTCTTGCCTGCGAGAACCAAAGCCTTTGCATCGCCACCTCGATATTATGTCTAGACATAATAGCCGATCGCGCTGAGAATGGCACGCATGAATCGCCTCTGGCACAACGCAAGATTGATGACGCTCGAAGGGCGCGGTCTCGGCATCGTCGAGGATGGTGCCGTGGCGTGTGAAGACGGCATCATCACCTATGCGGGGCCGAGCGCGGGCGCGCCGAAAGCCGCCGAGCGCATAGACTGCGAAGGCCGCTGGATCTCGCCCGGCCTCATCGATTGCCACACGCATCTCGTTTACGGCGGAAACCGGGCACGCGAGTTCGAACTGCGGCTCCAGGGCGCGTCCTATGAGGAGATCGCCCGCGCCGGCGGCGGCATCGTCTCGACGATGAAGGCGACGCGCGCGGCGAGCGAAGACGATCTCGTCGCGGCCTCCCTGACCCGCCTCGACACGCTCATTGCCGAGGGCGTCACCACGGTCGAGATCAAGTCCGGCTACGGCCTCTCTCTGGAGCATGAACGCAGGCAACTCCGCGCTGCCCGCCGCCTGGGCGAAGAACGCAACGTCGCTGTCACCACCACCTTCCTCGGCGCGCACGCTCTGCCGCCCGAATTCTCCGACCGCGACGCCTATGTCGCGTACGTCTGCGACGCGATGCTGCCCACTCTCGCCGCAGAAGGCCTTGTCGATGCGGTCGATGCGTTCTGCGAAGGCATCGGTTTCTCGCCCGATCAAGTTGCGCGCGTGTTTGCCGCCGCCGAAGCGCTCGGCCTGCCCGTGAAACTCCACGCCGAGCAGCTTTCGGACCTCGGCGGCGCAGCGCTCGCCGCGCGCCACAGCGCCCTTTCTGCTGACCACCTTGAACATCTGAATGCGGCGGGCATCGCCGCGATGGCCGCCTCCGGCACCGTCGCCGTCCTGCTCCCCGGCGCCTTCTATTTCACGCGGGAGGAGAAACGCCCGCCCGTCGCCGCGCTCCGCGCACACGGCGTTCCCATCGCGCTTGCGACGGATTGCAACCCAGGCACCTCGCCGCTCACCTCGCCATTGCTCGCGATGAACATGGCGGCAACATTGTTCCGCCTGACCGTTGCGGAATGCATCGCCGGCTTCACCTGCGAAGCCGCGCGTGCGCTCGGGCACAGCGACATCGGCACGCTCGCGCCGGGCAAGACCTGCGACCTGGCAATCTGGGACATCGGCGAGCCCGCCGAACTCGTTTACCGCATGGGCTTCAATCCGCTCCATGCGCGCATCTGGAGAGGACAGTGACGATCACGCTCACCCCCGGCGCCATCGGTTTCGACGCCCTGCGTGCCATCTATGGCGGCGAAGCGGCAGCGCTCGACGCGGCAGCCTTTCCCGCCATCGAAGCGAGCGCCGCCGCTGTCGCGCGCATCGTCGATCGCGGTGATCCCGTGTACGGTATCAACACCGGCTTCGGAAAACTCGCTTCAGTCCGTATCGATGCCGCTGATCTCGCCACCCTCCAGCGCAACATCGTGCTCAGCCACGCCGCAGGTGTTGGCGAACCGATGCCGCGCGCGATCGTACGGCTGATGATGGCACTGAAGCTTGCAAGCTTCGGCCACGGTGCATCGGGCGTCTCCACGGCAACGGTCCACCTCATCGAAGCCATGCTGGCGAAAGACCTGATGCCAACGATCCCCGCGCAAGGGTCGGTTGGCGCCAGCGGCGACCTCGCCCCCCTCGCCCACATGGCCGCCACCATGATCGGCGTCGGCGAGATCGACGGTATTCCCGCAGCCGAAGCCCTGGCAAAGGCGGGCCTCACTCCGCTCACGCTCGGCGCGAAGGAAGGCCTCGCACTCCTCAACGGCACGCAATTCTCTTGCAGCTACGCGCTCGCCGGTCTGTTCGAGGCCGAAAGCCTGTTCCGCACCGCGCTCGTCACCGGTGCGCTCTCCACCGAAGCCGCGAAGGGCTCCGACACACCGTTCGACCCGCGCATTCACACGCTGCGCCGCCATCGCGGCCAGATCGACGTGGCGGATACGCTCCGCACGCTGATGCAGGACTCCGCGATCCGCGCCTCGCATCTCGAAGGCGATGCGCGCGTACAGGATCCGTATTGCCTGCGCTGTCAGCCGCAGGTGATGGGTGCCGTGCTCGGCATCCTGCGGCAGGCGGCCGAAACCCTCATCGACGAGGCGAACGGCGTTTCCGACAACCCCCTCATCTTCGCCGATACAGACGAAGCGCTCTCCGGCGGCAATTTCCACGCCGAGCCAGTCGCCTTCGCGGCAGACATGATCGCACTCGCGCTCTGCGAGATCGGCTCCATCGCCGAGCGCCGCATCGCCATGCTCGTCGATCCCGCCCTTTCCGGCCTCCCCGCGTTCCTGACGCCGAAACCCGGCCTCAATTCGGGCTTCATGATCCCGCAGGTGACGGCAGCGGCGCTCGTCTCCGAAAACAAGCAGCGCGCCTATCCGGCCAGCGTCGATTCGATCCCCACCTCTGCCAATCAGGAAGACCATGTTTCGATGGCCGCGCACGGTGCGCGCCGCCTGCTGCCGATGGCCGAAAACCTTGCTGCCGTGCTCGCCATCGAATATCTCGCCGCCGTGCAGGGCTGCGATTTTCACGCGCCGCTCGCTTCAAGCCCGGCGCTCGAAACCGCCCGCGCCGCGCTCCGCGCCGACGTCCCCACGCTGGATGACGACCGCCATTTCCACCCGGATATCGTCGCAGCGACACGGCTTGTGAACGCGGGCACGCTCGCGGCACTCGTGGAGCTTCCCTTATGACATGGCTGATGGTGCATCAGGGCGACGCGCCGCTTGTCGTCACCTTCCCACACACCGGAACCACGATCCCGCTGGAAATCGAGGACACGCTGCGTTCGCCGTGGCTCGCGCTCAAGGACACCGATTGGTGGGTGGATGCGCTCTACGCCTTCGCGCGCGATCTCGGTGCCACGACGATCCGCACCGGCATGTCGCGCACGGTCATCGACGTAAACCGCGACCCGTCCGGCGTCTCGCTCTATCCGGGGCAGATCACAACGGGCCTCTGCCCCACCGAAACCTTCGACGGCGAGCCCTTCTACCGCCCCGGCGAGGAACCGGATGAAGCCGAAATCGCGCGCCGCCGCGCGGCATGGTTTGATCCCTATCACCGCGTTCTCTCCGAAGAGCTCGCCCGCCTGCGCCGTCGCCACACGCATGTTGTGCTCTATGACGCACATTCCATTCGCGGCCACGTCCCGCGCCTGTTCCCTGGCGATCTTCCCGACCTCAATGTCGGCACCAACGGCGGCACAACCTGCGCGCCCGCGCTTGCGGACGCCGTGCTGGCTGCCTGCGCCCGCTCGCCCTACACGCATATTCTCGATGGGCGCTTCAAGGGCGGCTGGACGACGCGCCACTACGGCAACCCCAGCGCCGGCATCCACGCGGTCCAGATGGAACTCGCGATGCGTACCTACCTCGCCGAGCCGCCCGTGACGGCATGGGGCAACTGGCCCGCCGACTACGATCCCGCCCGCGCCGCGCCGCTGCAATCCACGCTCCGCGAGGTTCTGGAAGCCGCCATCGCATTTGCCAAAGGCCACGCATGACTCGCACCGACACCACCCGCATCATCCGCCCCGCCACCGGCACCGCGCTCAGCGCCAAAAGCTGGCTCACCGAGGCCCCTTTGCGGATGCTCATGAACAATCTGCACCCCGACGTCGCCGAGCGCCCCGAAGAGCTTGTCGTCTACGGCGGCATCGGCCGCGCCGCGCGCGATTGGGAAAGCTACGACAAGATCGTCGAAACGCTGCGCCGCCTGAACGATGACGAGACGCTGCTCATCCAATCCGGCAAGCCCGTGGGCGTGTTCCGCACGCATACGCAGGCGCCGCGCGTGCTCATCGCCAACTCCAACCTCGTGCCGCACTGGGCAACGTGGGAGCACTTCAACGAGCTCGACCGCAAGGGCCTCGCCATGTACGGCCAGATGACGGCGGGCTCGTGGATTTACATCGGCACGCAGGGCATCGTGCAAGGCACCTACGAGACATTCGTCGAAATGGGTCGCCAGCACTACGGCGGCGATCTGTCTGGGAAATGGCTGCTGACGGCGGGGCTTGGCGGCATGGGCGGCGCGCAGCCGCTCGCGGCGGTGATGGCCGGTGCATCGTGCCTCGCCATCGAATGTCAGCCGAGCCGGATCGAGATGCGCCTTCGCACCGGCTATCTCGATCACGCGGCGGAGACGCTTGACGAGGCCGTGCGTCTCGTCACCACGGCGACAAAGCCCGTCTCGGTGGGCCTCCTCGGCAATGCCGCCGAACTGCTCCCAGAAATCTTCCAGCGCGGCATCCGGCCTGATCTCCTCACCGATCAGACCTCCGCGCACGATCCGGTGAACGGTTACCTGCCCGCGGGCTGGAGCCTCGAGCGCTGGTTCGGGATGCGCGAGCAGAACCCGGACATCGTCGCCGAGGCCGCAAAGGCCTCGATGGCCGTGCACGTTCGCGCCATGCTGGATTTCCAGAAGGCAGGCGTCCCAACGGTCGACTACGGCAACAACATCCGGCAGGTCGCGAAGGATGCGGGTGTCGAAGACGCGTTCGCCTTCCCCGGCTTCGTGCCCGCCTACATCCGGCCGCTGTTCTGCCGCGGCATCGGCCCGTTCCGCTGGGTGGCGCTCTCGGGAGACCCGGAGGACATCTACAAGACGGATGCGAAGGTGAAGGAGCTCATCCCCGACAACCCGCACCTCCACAACTGGCTCGAAATGGCGCGCGAACGCATCAAGTTTCAAGGCCTGCCCGCGCGCATCTGCTGGGTCGGGCTTGGCGATCGTCATCGGCTCGGTCTCGCCTTCAACGAAATGGTCGCGTCCGGCGAGCTGAAGGCGCCGGTTGTCATCGGCCGCGATCACCTCGATTCCGGTTCGGTCGCCAGCCCCAACCGGGAGACGGAGGCGATGCGCGACGGCTCCGACGCCGTGTCGGACTGGCCGCTCCTCAACGCGCTCCTCAACACTGCGTCCGGCGCCACGTGGGTCTCGCTCCACCACGGCGGCGGGGTCGGCATGGGCTATTCGCAGCATTCGGGCATGGTCATCGTGTGCGACGGCACAGAGGCGGCCGCGCGCCGCATCGAGCGCGTTCTCTGGAACGACCCCGCCACCGGGGTGATGCGCCACGCCGATGCGGGCTACGACATCGCACTCCAGTGCGCGCGCGATCAGGGCCTCGATCTCCCAGCCATCGGCTAGACGCGGCGTTTCTTCCTGTGTCATAGGCTCGGCGCAAACGCGGGGAGCAGGAGAAGCGCATTGGATGAAATCGATCTCGTCGGTGCAACCAAGCAGGCGCTGCGTCGACTCGCCACAACGGTCTGCGTCATCAGCACCCGCCACGAGGACGAGCGCTTCCTGATGGCGGCGACCGCTGTTGAAGCGATGTCGATGGACCCGCCGTCGATGCTCGTCTGTGTCAACCGATCAGCCTCGATGCACGCGCCCCTCGCGGCGGGCGCGGACTTTGCGATCAACATCCTCTCCGCCGATCAGGAGGATATTTCACGCATTTGCGGCGGCGGCGCCAAGGGCGCTGAACGCTTCGCCTGCGGCGACTGGCGCGATGGTCCGGGTGGCCTTCCCCTGCTCGGCGGCGCGCAGGCGAATGTCGTCTGCAAGCAGGATGGCCTTTTCGCCTACGGCACGCACACGATCGTGATCGGCCGCGTGCAGTCCGTCACCGTTGGCGATGTCGTCGATCCGCTGCTTTACGTGGATGGCCGCTACACGCGCGTTCCCGCTTAGGGCACGATCACCGCAGCGCCGGAAAGCCTGCCCGCCCGCAGCCGTTCGAGTGCGACGTTCGCCTGTTCGAGGCTGAACGTTTCCGTCACCGTCTTCAGCCCGGATTTCTCCACGACCTCGAAGAACGAGGTTCCGTCCTCACGCGTCAGGTTCGCAACCGATCGGATCACCCGCTCGCCCCACAGGTCGGCGTAGGGAAACGCCGGAATGTCGCTCATATGGATGCCCGCGCAGATCACGCGCCCGCCCTTGCGCACCGTCTTGAGCGCAGCAGGCACGAGCGCCCCGACCGGCGCAAAGATCAGCGCCGCATCGAGCTCCGCGGGCGGCGCCTCTTCCGATGATCCCGCCCACACGCAGCCGAGCGACCGCGCGAACACCTGCGCCTCCGCGTCTCCCGCCTTGGTGAACGCGTAGACCTCGCGCCCCTGCCACACCGCGACCTGCGCCAGCACGTGCGCCGCAGCGCCGAATCCGTAGAGGCCGATGCGCCGCCCCTCCCCCGCCATCCTCAGCGCGCGCCAGCCGATCAGCCCCGCGCAAAGCAGCGGCGCGGCCTCCACGTCGGAGAAGCGCTCGGGGATCGGGAAGCAATAGCGCGCGTCCGCCACGACATGCGTTGCATAGCCGCCGTCGCGCGTGCAGCCGGTGAATTCAGGATGGTCGCAGAGGTTTTCCTGCTCCGCCGCGCAATAGGGGCAGTGGCCGCACGTGTGCCCCAGCCACGGCACGCCGACGCGCTGCCCGATCGAGAACCCAGTCACGCCCGCACCTATGTCGACCACGCGCCCGACGATCTCATGCCCCGGCACGATCGGATAACGCGCCGGAATATCCCCATCCATCACGTGCAGATCGGTGCGGCACACGCCGCAAGCCGATACGGCGATAAGCACCTCGTCCCTACCCGGCACAGGCACGGGACGCTCCACGATCCTCAAAGCCTGTCCCGGCCCGGCAAGCTCAGCCGCGCGCATGATCGCCATCGTCGTTTCTCCTCGGCCAAACGTGACCTGCCGTCTGGAGTCGTGCAATGCGTCAGATTACCATCGTGCCGTATCGGCTGCCGGGGGAAGTACATGACGGGGCGTATCGAGGAACTGGCGCACGAGATCGTCCGCTTGCAACAGGAGCTGGACCGCGAGATCGAGCGCCGCCGCAAGGCGCTCGGCTGGTCGCTTAAGGCGCGCTTCGTCGAGTTCGAGCAGGGCATTGTCGCCGAGCATCGGCGTCTGCGCATGGACCTCACGCAGTTCATTGCCCGCTCCTCGTGGCGCACGATCGTGACGGCGCCGGTGATCTACTCGATGATCGTGCCGTTCGCGCTGATCGACATTTGGGTCAGCATCTATCAGGCGATCTGCTTCCGCGCCTACGGCATCCCGCGCGTTCGCCGTAGCGACCATATCGCTTTCGATCGCGGACACCTCGCTTACCTCAACTGGATCGAGGCGTTGAACTGCGCCTATTGCAGCTACGGCAACGGCGTCGTCAGCTATGTGCGCGAAATCGCCGCGCGCACCGAGCAATACTGGTGCCCGATCAAGCACGCGATCAGGGTCAGCGGAGCACACCAGCGCTACCAGGCCTTCCTGGAATACGGCGATGCCGAGGGCTACCGCGCGCGCCTTGAATCCTTCCGCGATGCTCTGCGAAGCGAAAAGGAAGAGAGCCTCAGCTAACGCGTCAGCCGTTCATGGTGCCAGCGCAGGTGCGGCTCCATGAACGTCGAGATGAAGTAATAGCTGTGGTCATAGCCTTCGCGCATCCCCAGCATCAGTGGAATGTCCGCCTTCGCGCACGCGGCTTCGAGGAGCTCCGGCTTCAGCTGTTCTTTCAGGAAATTGTCCGCCCCGCCCTGGTCTACCAGCAGCTCCGGCACGCGAGCGCCGTCCTCGATCAGCGCGCAGGCATCGTATTCGCGCCAGGCCGCACGGTCCGCCCCCAGATAGCCGCCAAGCGCCTTTTCGCCCCACGCACACTGAAGCGGGCTGACGATCGGCGCGAAGGCTGACGTCGCGCGGAACCGGCCCGGATTGCGCAGGCTGATGGTGAGCGCGCCATGGCCACCCATGGAATGGCCCATGATGCCCTGCCGCGACATGTCCGCCGGAAAGTGTGCGCCGATCACTTCTGGCAGTTCGCGCTCGATATAGCTGCGCATCCGAAAGTTCGCCGCCCAGGGCGCGGCGGTCGCGTCCACGTAAAAGCCTGCGCCCTTGCCGAAGTCGTAGGCCTCGTCGTCCGGCACGTCATCGCCACGCGGGCTCGTGTCGGGCGCCACAAAGATTAGGCCGAGCTCAGCGCACACGCGCCGGAATTCGCCCTTTTCAGTGACGTTCGCGTGCGTGCAGGTGAGTCCCGAAAGATACCACACGACCGGCAGCTTCGTGCCCGGGACATGATCGGGAACGAACACACTGAACACCATCGGCGTACCGGTTTCGCGCGAGCTGTGCTTGTAGACGCCCTGTGTGCCGCCGAAGCTGCGGTTCGTCGAAACGGTTTCGATGGTCATTTGTCCTCCAGAACAGGAATTTGGGCGATGATCGGTGTGTGGCCCCACGCTTCGAGCGCTCGCACAAGGTCAGGCCCGGACATGCCGACCGTCGCCGTGTTGCGCAAGGGGTGGACGTTCACCGTCTCCGCCGCCGCGAGGGCCGCATCCAGCGCCACACTCACCACGCGGCCCGCATCGTTGAATGCGGCGAGCGGCGTCACCGATCCCGGCGTAATGCCGAGCAGACGCTCCATGTCCTCCGCCTTACCGAAGCTCAGCCGCCGTGATCCGATCACGGCCGGCAGAGCCTTCAGGTTCGCCCGCGCTTCGGCCGGGATCGTCACCAAGAAGAACGCGCCCGCCTCGTCCTTCAGGAAGAGATTCTTGGTGTGCGCGCCGGCGATCGCATGGTGCAGCGCCTCGCTCTCGCCCACGGTAAACACAGCCTGATGCTCGTGCTTTGTGAAAGCGACGCCGAGCGCACCAAGCGCCGTGTCCAGTTCCGTTTCCCTCGATGTCACAAAGAGCCCCTTTCGGCCCGGCGCATACAGCGCATTAACCCTCACATGCCAGTATGTTTGCACGAGTGATATTTTTCTGGAGAATGGTCATGGGCCGGGAGATAGAACGGCCGGGTCTTTCGCCCAGTTCCGAGGAACTGGATTTCGTCCGCAAGGCGGTCGATCACGTCCGTATTCGCTCTGAGGCCGCACTCACCCGCAAGGAGAGCGAAATCCGCCGCCTGCGCGCGGAGGTCGAATGCCTGCAGATCATCAAGCAGCGCTTCGAATCGATCGTCGAAGCCGTTCCCGTCATCATCTTCGCGTGCAATTCGAAGGGTGATGTCACCTACATCAACAACAGCTTCACGCGTTTAACAGGCCGCCCGCCCGAGGACGCGCTGGGCGCCGGCTGGCAAAGCTTCACGCATCCGGAAGATGTCGCGAACATCAAATCGGCCCTCGCGCTCGCGATTCAGAGCGGTGTGCCGCGCGGTGCGCTCATGCGGATGCTGCAGCGGGACGGCGCCTACGCGACATTCAGCGCCACCGGCGCGGCGGTGCGCGACGGCAACGGCAAGTTCCTTGAATGGTACGGTATGCTCATCCCGCAGCCTGGCCAGCTTCACGTGCTGAGCGGCTGAGCACGAAATCAAGACGTTACGGGTTCGCATCGACGCGCCGACTTGTCCCATTGCGGCACAGACGGGTCGAGAAACCTTACAATCCTGTGACCTCCAATCCTCAGAACGCTGCAATTTCCGCCACATGCGGAACTGGCACCCTCCTTGCGTGTTCCAGCGACAAGGCGCCCTCTATCGGCGCCGAGTTGAAAGGACGAGGACCATGCTCGACACGCGCGCCTATGATGGCTCAAAGCAGGGCTACCGGCTTGTATACCGCCCGTCGAAGGTCAATTGCTGCCCCGGCTGCGGGCACACGAACTGGTACATCGGCCGCAGCTCTGCCGAGTGCGCCTTCTGCGCAACCGCGCTGCCGCTCCAGCAGACGGGCGGCGCAGACTTTCTCACCGATCTCGGCGTACTGGTCGCAGCCTGAGAGCGCACGTCGCCAGATAACCGGCGGTTATAGCGAGCCTTCGAGATACGCTCTTGCGGCGTAGGGCCTGATGCCCTTCCCTCTCCGTTCGTTCAGTTGGAGGGGTATTCATGAAACGGTCCTGTGTTCTTGTTGCACTCATTGCCACGACGGCTGCGTCTCCAGCCGCGGCGACCGATCTTGATGCCGTCAGGAAGCTCGTTTCCGATTCAGGCGCCGCTGCGGCGCCGGGCTGCGCGGTCGGCGCGTTCAAGGCCGGCAAGCCGCTGTTCGTCACTGCATCCGGCATGGCGGATGTGGAGGCGAAACGGCCGCTCGATGGCGACACGCTGATCTATGCCGCGTCGGTCTCGAAGCAGTTCACGGTCCTTGCCGCCGCGACCCTCATCACAAAAGGCAAGCTCGGCCTCAACGACGACATTCGGAAATACCTTCCAGAACTGCCCGTCTACGAAGTGCCGGTCACCGTCCAGATGCTGATCCACCATACCTCGGGGGTTCGGGACTGGCTGGCGCTGGCGCGCTGGTCGGGCAGCGACGATGCGGCGACGTTCACCAAGGCCAAAGCGCTTGATCTGCTGCTGCGCCAGAAAGCCACCAATTTCACCCCAGGCACCGATTTCACCTATTCGAACGGCGGCTATCTGCTGCTTGCGGAAATCGTCGAACGCGTCTCCGGTATGCCTTTCAGCGACTATGCCGCGAAGGCCGTACTGAAACCGCTCGGCATGAAGAACAGCGTTTTCATGAACGGCGCCCGCCCCGAGGGCAAGGTCGCGCACGGCTACAAGGCCAAAGACGGCGGCTTCGAGATTCGTGACACCTATCCGCTGATCAGCGGTTCGGGCGGGCTGATGACCACGATCAACGACCTCGCGCGCTATGAGTACGATATCGAGATCGGCCACAAGGTCTGGACCCCCGCCGTCAGCGCCATCATGCTCGAACCGGGGCGCTTCACGAACGGCGAACCCGCCGTCCGCAAGCCGAGCCTGCAGGCGTACGCCGGCGGTCTCATGATCGGCGAACGCCGTGGGCAGAAATTCGTCCAGCACAGCGGCGGCGCCGAAGCCTTTCTCAACCAGTATCAGCGCCTGCCCGACCGCCGCCTCGGCATTGCGGTGTTTTGCAATCGAAGCGACTGGAATCCCGTGGAAAAGGCCGACGCCATCCTCGAACTTATCGAAGGCAATATCCTGGCGCCCAACACAGCGTCGCCCAGCGGCCGCTATTATTCGGACGAGCTACAGGCGACCTACGATATCAGCACAAAAGGCCCCGCGCTGACGGCGGCGATCACCTCGCCCTACACCACGAAAGGCGCACCGTTGAACTTCACGCTCGCCCCGGACGGTGTCTATCGCGGGGATGGGATGACGCTCAAATTCTCGGATGACCGCGCCAGCTTCACGCTCGGCACGGACCGCGTGCGCGGCATCACCTTCGCGCGACTGGCGGACGGCGGCTAGAAGTCTAGCCGCCGCGCGTTCAGGCTGCCGCCTTGCGCGATTCGCGCTTGCGCTCGTGCGGATCGAGGAAGCGCTTGCGGATGCGGATAGACTTCGGCGTCACCTCAACCAGCTCGTCGTCGTCGATGTAGGCGATCGCCTGTTCCAGCGTCATGCGCTTCGGAGGCGTCAGGCGGATCGCATCGTCCTTGCCCGATGCGCGGAAGTTGGTCAGCTGCTTGGATTTCAGCGGGTTGACCTCAAGATCCTGAGGCTTCGCGTTCTCGCCGATCACCATGCCCTGATACAGCGGCTCGCCCGGCGAGATGAACAGGATGCCGCGATCTTCGAGCGCATTCAGCGCATAGGCGACCGCCTCGCCCTGCTCCATCGAGATCAGCACGCCGTTCTGGCGGCCCGTGATCTGGCCCTTGTGGGGGCCGTAGCTGTCGAACAGCCGGTTCATGATGCCGGTGCCGCGCGTGTCGGACAGGAACTCGCCGTGGTAGCCGATGAGCCCGCGCGACGGCGCGATGAACGTCAGCCGGGTCTTGCCGCCGCCCGAGGGGCGCATGTCGGTCATCTCGCCCTTCCGTAGCGCCATTTTCTCGACGACCGTGCCTGAATGCTCCTCGTCGACGTCGATCACGACGGTCTCGTAGGGCTCTTCGCGGCCGTTCGGGCCATCGCGGAACAGCACGCGCGGACGCGAGATGCCCAGCTCGAAGCCCTCGCGGCGCATCGTCTCGATGAGCACGCCAAGCTGAAGCTCGCCGCGTCCCGCCACTTCGAAGCTGTCCTTGTCGGCGCTTTCGGTGACGCGGATGGCGACGTTGCCCTCCGATTCGCGCAGCAGGCGATCGCGGATCATGCGGCTCGTCACCTTGCTGCCTTCACGGCCTGCGAACGGGCTGTCGTTGACGGCGAAGGTCATGGCGAGTGTCGGCGGGTCGATCGGCTGCGCGGGCAGCGCGGCCGTCACCGAAGGCTCGGCAATCGTATTGGCGACGGTTGCCGTCGAAAGCCCGGCGATGGCGACGATGTCGCCCGCCTCGGCGCTTTCCACCGGCACGCGCTCAAGCCCGCGGAACGCGAACACCTTGCTGGCCCGGCCTTCCTCGACGACCTTGCCCTCGGGGTCGAGCGCGCGGATCGGCATGTTCGCCGAAAGCTTGCCGCTGGTGATGCGGCCGGTGAGGATACGGCCAAGGAAGTTGTCGCGGTCGAGCAGTGTCGCCAGCATGGCGAATGGCCCTGCCGGATCGGCATCCGGCGCCGGCACGTGCTCCACGATCTTCTCGAACAGCGGCGTCAGGTCGCCCGAGCGCACGTCCGCCGAAAGCCCCGCATAACCGCCACGCCCGCTGGCGAACAGCGCCGGGAAGTCGAGTTGCTCGTCGCTCGCGTCGAGCGCCATGAACAGTTCGAACACTTCGTCGAGCACCTCATCGGCGCGCGCGTCCGAACGATCGACCTTATTGACGACGACAATCGGACGAAGCCCGAGCGCGAGCGCCTTGCCGGTGACGAACTTCGTCTGCGGCATCGGCCCCTCGGCGGCATCGACGAGCAGGATCACGCCGTCCACCATCGAGAGGATTCGCTCCACCTCGCCGCCGAAGTCGGCGTGGCCGGGCGTATCGACAATATTGATGCGCGTCGTCTCGCCGCCGTGCGTCCACTCGACGGAGGTGCACTTCGCGAGAATCGTGATGCCGCGCTCTTTTTCGAGGTCGTTCGAGTCCATCGCGCGCTCTTCAACGCGCTGATTATCGCGGAAGGTGCCGGACTGGCGGAACAGCTGGTCAACGAGCGTTGTCTTGCCGTGGTCGACGTGGGCGATGATTGCCACGTTGCGAAGGCCCATGGGGGTCTCTTTCAGATTCGAGGAAACGGATTTGGCGCGCGCATACAGCACCTGCTGCATCGCAGCAAGGCGTGTCACCTCTTGGCGAAGCCCCCGTCACCCGATTAGAGCTTCAAAACCAACAAGGAGGATCGCCCGTGACCAACAGCCTGCACCCCGAAACGCTGGCACTTCATGCCGGCTGGCGCGCGGACCCGACGACGGGCGCGGTGGCCCCTCCGATCTATCAGACGACCTCGTACCAGTTCAAAAGCACTGAGCACGCCGCGAACCTGTTCGCGCTGTCCGAGCTCGGCAACATCTACACGCGCATCATGAACCCCACGACCGACATCCTCGAGCAGCGCATTGCCGCGATCGAGGGTGGCGTTGCGGCGCTCGCGGTCGCGTCGGGTCAGGCGGCGTCGGCATTTGCGATCCAAAATCTCGCCCGCGCCGGTGACAATATTGTCAGTTCCACAGATCTTTACGGCGGTACGTGGAACCTGTTTGCGAACACGCTTCGGGATCAGGGCATCGACGTCCGCTTCGTCGACCCCGCCGATCCGCAGGCGTTCGTGCGCGCCAGCGACGAGCGCACCCGCGCCTGGTACGCCGAGACGCTCCCGAACCCGAAGCTGCGTGTCTTCCCGATCGGTGAGGTCGCCGCACTCGGTCGCGGGCTCGGCATTCCGCTCATCGTCGACAACACCGCCGCGCCACTGCTCGCGCGCCCGTTCGACCACGGTGCCGCCATCGTCGTCTATTCGGCAACGAAGTATATCGGCGGCCACGGCACCTCGATCGGCGGCCTCATCGTCGATGGCGGCAATTTCGATTGGGAAGCGAAGCCTGAGCGTCACCCGACGCTCAATACGCCGGACCCGAGCTACCACGGCGCTGTCTGGACGCAGGCGGTGAAGCCGCTCGGCCCCATCGCCTACATCCTGCGCGCCCGCACCGTGTTGCTGCGCGATCTCGGCGCTGCGCTGTCGCCGATGAACGCCTTCCAGCTTCTGCAGGGCCTCGAAACCCTGCCGCTCCGGATGCCACGCCATTGCAGCAACGCGCAGGCGGTTGCCGACTATCTGAAGAAGCGCAAGGGGATAACGAAGGTTATTCATCCTTCAGCTCAGGATAGCGAAGCCCGCGCCCACGCCGACAAGTATCTCTCTGGCGGCTACGGTGGCCTGCTCGGCTTCGAGCTTGAAGGCGGCCGCGAGGCCGGCCGCGCCTTCATCGACAACCTCAAGCTGCTCTACCACGTCGCGAACATCGGCGACGCCCGCAGCCTCGCCATCCACCCCGCTTCGACGACGCACTCGCAGCTCTCGGAAGCTGACCAGATCGCCACCGGCGTCTCCCCGGGCTACGTGCGACTCTCGATCGGCCTCGAATACATTGACGACATCATCGCCGACATCGAACAGGCGCTGGTGGCCGCCGGGGCCTAAAGCACCCGCGCCAGCAAGGCGCGGCTGGATGCATCAAACCCTTCCCCCGCGCTGCCTTCCAAAGCGGCGCGGGCCATCTCCTTGCCGAGCTCCACCCCCCACTGATCGAACGGGTTGATGCCGAGCAGCACCGCTGCCGTAAACGTGCGGTGCTCATAGAAAGCGATGAGCGCGCCGAGCGTGTGCGGGTCCAGCGTTTCAAGCACGATCGCACTCGACGGCCGGTTGCCCGGAAACGTCTTCGCGGCCGCGAGCCCCGCATCACCGCCGCTCACCGCCAATGCCTCTTCGGTCGTCCGCCCGCGCATCAGCGCCGCCCCCTGCGCGACAGCATTCGCCAGCAGCTGCCGGTGATGCGCCGCGCCCAGCCCGTGCCCCGGCGTCTTCACCATCACGAACTCGGCCGGCACCAGATGCGTGCCCTGATGCAGAAGCTGGAACACCGCGTGCTGTGCATCCGTGCCCGTGCCGCCCCACGTAATCGCGGCGCTCGGGTGCTGGAGCGCCCTCCCCGCCGTATCCACGCGCTTGCCGTTGCTTTCCATCTCAAGCTGCTGGAGGAACGACGGCAGCAGCCGCAGCCGCTCGTCATAAGCGAACACCGCGCGCGTCTCGGCACCAAGGAAGGCCGCGTAGAGCACATCCACCATCGCCGCGAGCACCGGCGCGTTCGCCGCGACGGGCGTGGTTTCAAAATGCGTGTCCATCTCTCGCGCCCCCGCCAGCAGCGCCTCGAACGCCACCCATCCGAGACCGAGCACTGCTGTCACGCCCACCGCCGACCACAGCGAATAGCGGCCGCCGACACTTTCCGCGAAGCCGAGCACATTCTCGCGCGCCACGCCCCATGCCGCAGCCTTCTCAGGCGCCGCTGTCACCGCAACGAAGCGCTCCGCACTACCGATCCAGTCCCGCGCACTCTCGGCATTGGTCATGGTCTCGACGGTCGTGAATGTCTTCGACACCACCACCACGAGCGTCCGCGCGGGGTCGCAGGCACGCATCGCACGCTCCAGCGCCACGCCGTCGATGTTGGAAATGATGTGCGTATCATAGCGCGCGCCCTCACCACCGAGCGCATCCACCAGCAATGCGGGGCCAAGCGCCGAGCCGCCGATGCCGATGTGGAAGATATGTCGGATCTCGCCGAACGTCCCGCCCTCCACGCGGTCCACCAGCCGCTGCATCGCGTGCCGCGCGTCGGCTGCAGCCGCAACCGCTGGCCCACTGCCTGAACCGCGCTCCGCCGTGTGCGTCGCCGCGCGCACCTCGCTCGGGTTCACGATCGCGCCGGAAAGCAGCGCCGCACGCCGGGATTCGAAGTCCGAAGCCCCCAGCAGCCCCGTAAGCGCCGCCTCTGCCGCCTTCGACAAATGCATTTTCGAAAGGTCGAAATGGAGCCCGGCGACGTCCACCGAAAGCCGCCCTACCCGATCCGCTTCCGCCGCGAATAGCGCGCTCAGCGTCGGAACCTCGCTCGCTGCCTCCGTTGCCGCCGCCCAGGCCGCACTTCGCTCGTCCATCCGCCCTCCGCTCCTTGCTTGACACCCCGGACCGGGGCCAATAGTGCCGCCCTGTGAGCGATCCCGAAACCGTAGACCCTTCTACCGAAGCCGCCCGCGCAGTCCATCAGGCGCGCGGTGAACAGATGCTCGGTTCGATGAAGGAAGGCCTCAGAACCATCGTCGGCGCGGTGCTGATCGCGCTGTTCTTACGCTCGTTCGGCTACGAACCCTTTAACATCCCGTCCGAATCGATGCTGCCGCGTCTGCTGGTCGGCGATTATCTGTTCGTGGCGAAATGGCCCTATGGCTACAGCCGCTATTCCTTCCCGATGGGCCCGCCGATCTTCGAAGGTCGCATCGGCGGCAGCGCGCCGGAGCGCGGCGACATCGCTGTGTTCAAGACGCCGAGTGACAACCGCACGGATTTCATCAAGCGCGTAATCGGCCTGCCCGGCGACATCGTTCAGATGCGCGGCGGTACGCTTTACCTGAACGGCGATGCCGTGCCCAAGCGCCGCGTCGCCGATTTCGTCGTGCCGCAGAGCCCGAACATGGCCTGCCTCAAGGGCGAAGTGTTCGTCGACGCGAGCGGCGAGCGCATGTGCCGTTACATGCGTTTCGAAGAAACGCTACCCGGCGGCCGCACCTATTTCGTGCTCGACAGCGACCCGATGAGCGCGGGCGACGATACGGCCCCGTTCGTGGTGCCTGAAGGCCATTATTTCATGATGGGCGACAACCGCGACAACAGCTCTGACAGCCGCTTCAGCTTCGCCGAGGGTGGCATCAGCTTCGTGCCTGCGGAAAATCTCGTCGGCCGTGCCGAGATCATGTTCTTCTCGACCGACGGCTCGGCAAGTTGGGTCATGCCGTGGACATGGGTTTCCGCCGCGCGTTGGGAGCGCATCGGGCGCCTCTTCTGATGGACAGCACGGCGTGGGCACGAGAGGCACTCGGCCACGAATTCAGCGATACAAAGCTGCTTGAAACCGCGCTCACGCATGGTGGAGGGCGCAAACGCAATTACGAACGGCTCGAATTCCTCGGTGATCGCGTGCTTGGCTGTGTCGTCGCCGCATGGCTCTATCAGCGTTTCGACGAGACAGAGGGCGAGCTTGCCCGCCGCTTCGCCGCGCTCGTCGACAAAGGAACCTGCGCGGAGGTCGCGCGCGCCGTGGGCGTACCCCCGATGATCCGCATGGATACCGCCGCGCGGCAGGCGGGTGTGCACCGGTCGGACAATGTGCTCGGCGACATCTGCGAGGCACTGATCGGCGCGCTCTACGTCGATGGTGGCCTCCCCGCCGCCGAAGCCTTCATCCGCGCCACCTGGGCCGCTCACCTCGATCGCCCGGCCTCAGCGCCGCGCGATCCCAAGTCTGCGCTTCAGGAATGGGCGCAGGCGAAGCGCCTGCCGATACCCGTTTACGAGGTCGTTGGTCGCTCCGGCCCGGATCATGCGCCGAGTTTCCGCGTTCGTGTCACCGTGCGCGGCTATACGCCAGCAGAGGCGGACGGTTCGAGCAAGCAGGAAGCGGAGAAACAGGCGGCAATCGCGCTGCTCGCGCGGGAGACGGGTGAATGAGCGAGAAGACCTTTTGCGGTGTGGTTGCGGTGGTCGGCGCGCCGAACGCGGGTAAGTCGAGCCTTGTGAACGCGCTCGTCGGCCAGAAGGTCGCGATCGTCAGCCCCAAGGTGCAGACGACACGCACGCGCCTGATGGGCCTCGCGATCGAGGGCGAGACGCAGATCCTCCTCGTCGACACGCCCGGCATCTTCCAGCCGAGGCGCCGCCTCGACCGCGCGATGGTCCACGCCGCCTGGGAAGGCACCGCGGGCGCGGACATCGTGCTCCTCGTCATCGATGGCAAGCGCGCGATCTCCGAGGAGACGAACGCTATACTCGAAGTTCTCGCAAACCGGCCCGAGCCCAAGATGCTCGCCATCACCAAGGTCGATATCGCTGCGAAAGAGCGCCTGCTCCCCATCGCCGCCGAAGCGAACCGCCGCGTCGACTTCGCCGAAACGCTGATGGTTTCCAACGTCACCGGCGATGGCATCGATGATCTCCGCCGCACGCTCGCCGCCGCGCTCCCCGAAGGCCCGTGGCACTTCCCGGAAGATCAGGTCTCCAACATCACTACGCGACTCCTCGCGGCCGAGATCACGCGCGAACAGCTCTACCGCCAGCTCCACGAGGAACTCCCTTACGCCTCCACTGTGGAAACCGAGCTGTGGGAAGAGCAAAAGAACGGCTCCGTGAAGATTCACCAGCAGATTCTCGTCCAGCGCGACACGCAGAAAGCCATCGTGCTGGGCAAAAGCGGCACCCGCATCCGCGCCATCGGCTCCGCCGCCCGCGCCGAACTGGAAACGCTGCTCGAGCGTCGCGTTCACCTATTCCTGAATGTTAAGGTGAAGCCCGACTGGGCAGACGACCGGGAAACCTATCGGGACATGGGCCTCGGCTGGGTGGATTGAGGGCGACCGCCCCGGCGTTACCCATCTGGACGGGAAATTGCCCGCCTGCAGCATTGCTCCCTGATGTATGCCTGCCACGATTGACCGGCTTTCAAGGGAGGCCATGTTGATCCGCAGCCATCTATGCACCATTTCCGCTTTCGCCCTCGCTGTTTCGGCGTGCGAACAGCAAAAGCCGCTCGACGCACCCGTTCCGGCAGGCAGCGCGGCGCGCATCGCCCACCCGGAGGATCAGGAAATCGCCGATCTCGCCAGAAAGCCCGACAGCTGGGTTCTGGAGCAGGTTGGCGGCGAGCGGATCGTTCTTGATGGTCAGACACTCGACCTTCGAATGCAGTATCTTTTCCACAAAGCACGGGTGGCGGCGGAAACAGAAGCGCAAGAGGCGAAAGACCGGCCCGAAAAACCGGAAGCGGACCCCATTGATGAGCCGCAAAGCGCCATGGAGACCCGCGAGGACGCAAACCAGCGCTGGATTCGGCGCACAAAGGTGGGGCCAGAACTCGCGTCGATAACGAACGAAACCGTCACGGCAAGGGACGGCAAGCCCATTCCTGTCCGCATTTACAGGCCCAGGGCGGAAAGCCCGCTTCCGGTTCTCGTCTACTATCACGGCGGCGGCTGGCTGTTCGGCAACATCGAGGCTGTGGACCGCGCCATGCGACGGCTGGCGGACGAAGCCGGGGTGATGATCATTTCGACCGATTACCGGCTCGCGCCGGAAAACCCGTATCCCGCGTCATGGAACGATGCTGAAGATGCTTACTATTGGGCATTGGAAAATGCTGGCCGATTGAATGGCGACACCTCGCGCATTTGCGTGGGCGGCGACAGCGCTGGCGGCAACATGTCGGTTGTGGTGACTGCCAGGGCCCACAAGGCTGGAAAGCCGAAACCCGCGTGTCAGCTGCTTTACTACGCTGCCGTCGATAACCGCAGCGTGCCCATCATGCGTATCCATTACGCTTCTGCGCGCCTGTTCTGGAACGGCTTCGGTCTCGACGAGCCCTTCACGAATTATGTGCACCAGCGTGTGTTTCCGGAGATGGATTTGTCTCAGCCCGAGATCTCGCCGATTTTGGCCGACAACTTCACGATAATGCCGCCCACGCTCGTTGCCGCTGCCGGCTTTGATCCGCTGAGAGATTCAGACCGCGCGTACGCAGCGGCTTTGAAAAAGGCGGGCGTACACACCGTCTACATGGAGTATGCGGCCCTGCCGCACGGCTTCCTCCAGCAAACCGCCGTTACCCAGGAAGCCGATCGCGCGGCCGGGGAAACGGCGCGGGCATTCGGGAAGCTGGTCGCCGGTCTCCAGCCAAAAAGGCAATAATCCGAAGGCCGGCGCGAGATGGATCCGGATGTTCGGTTGTCGCGGTCGACCGCGCGCCTCTCCTGCCGCAAGGCGTTGCTGGAGTGTATTTTCGCCGCACTCGTCATTGGCGTCGGCATTTATGTCGTACTTGGCGCCGCGTAAGCCGCTACTCGAACTCACCCTTCGGCAACGTTTCCACCTTCGCCCACACCGCCGCGACGTCCGGCACCTGAAGCCCAAACACACCGCCGAGCGCCGCCGCGAGGTCGTCAGCGCTCGTCATCGTTTCCGTGGTCATGCCGCTCGCCGTCACCGTGCGCCGCGTGCGGTTGACGATCGATTCGATACGGCCATCGAAGTGCCGCATCACGACGAGGTTGTTTCGGAACGGCGAGCCGTCGTCAGCCATCAGCCACGCCTGCTGTGCCGCAAGCTGCGGTTCGTCCGCGTAGTCGGCCTTGAAGTCGAAGCTCGGCGCCGCGCCGAAGCGTTGGTTGCGGAAGCGTAGCCAATCCGAGTCCGCCGCTTCGATACCGAAGTCGTGGTCGTCCTCGCGGTGATCGCCGATCGCGAGCGGGATCGGCCGCGCCGGCGCGTCGCCAAGGCCGCCCTCTACCAACCAGGGCCGATCAAGGTCTACGCGCAGCGTCAAGTGGTTGCCCACCGCAAGGTCACCCAGCGCGGCACGGTTTACGCCGCCGCACAGGCGTGTCACCCGATAGCCTGCCGCCGAAAGCGCAGCGCCCAGAAGCCCGTTCATCTCGTAGCACCAGCCGCCGCGTGTGCCGTCGATCATCTTGTCGAACGCCGCCGCCGGGTCGATCGCGTTCGGCCAGCCCATGAACGCGTCGAGCACTTCCCATGTGAAGCTGTGCACGTGACCGCGCTGAAAGGCGGCAAGGCGATCGCGATCGGGCGTGCCCTCACGCGACACGCCGATGCGTGCGCAGTAGCGGTCCATCTGTTCAGGTGTCAGTTCGGTCAGCATAAGAGTAAGGCCCGTATATCGTTTGACGCGCCTCTAGCGCCTCGGCGATGATCCGCCAATGCACCTCGATGCCGAAGCCCTCGTCTGCGCTGCCATTGCTCACGGCGAGAACGGGGCGGTCGTGCGCTTCCTCACCGCAGAGGCGGGACTCGTCGCTGCCTATGTGCCGGGCGGGCGCTCGCAGCGGCTGCGTCCGGCGCTTTCGCCTGGCACGCGCGTGCGGCTTCGACTCGATGGGCGTACGGAAACGCAGCTTGCGCGCGCAGGCGTGGAGATCGTGCGCTCCCGCGCCGCGCTCGCCTTCGATCCGCTGGCGCTGGCGCTTGTCGAGTGGCTGGCAGGCCTCGCCGCCACGCTGCTCCCCGAAGGCCACCCCTACCCGCGCGTCCACGAAACGTTCGAATCGGTGCTCGACCTCGCAGAGCTTCAGGATGATCCGCTCGTCACGCTCGCGGCGCTCGCGCGCTTCGAGCTGCTGTTTCTCGCCGAGCTGGGCTTCGGCCTCGATCTTTCCACCTGCGCCGCGACAGGGCAGACGGAAGATCTCGCTTTCGTGTCCCCGAAAACCGGCCGCGCGGTAAGCGCAATCGCAGGCGCGCCCTATGCGGACCGCCTGTTCCGCCTGCCCGCCTTCATCGCGAACGGCGGCGCGGCAAGCGAGGACGACATCGCCGAAGCCCTGCGCATCGCCCGCCATTTCATCGAACGCGATCTCCTCACCGGCCGCCGCGCCGCGAACCTCACCGCCGCACGCGACAGGATCGAAGCGCGGCTGAAGCGGTAGGGCGTCAGCGGCAGCGCGGCTGTTCCGGCCGCCAGGGCGCGCGCCACTGGATGGCGCTCAGCTGACACATCACCCTAACCAGCGAAACGACAACGCCTTCCACGAAGCCGTAGAGGGCGGAGCGGTGCTCGGTCATCAGCCGCATGTCGAATTCATCACGCATCGCAAGTCTCCGTGTTTCAATGCGTGGACTGTGCCCGTGCGTCACCTCTGAAACCAACAAAACGATGGACGCCATTCATAAGCTAAACTTATGATAGGCCTATGCGCCGCCTACCGCCCCTTGCCGCCGTCCGCGCCTTCGAGGCTGCGGCACGTCACGGGCATTTTACACGCGCCGCCGAAGAACTCGGCATGACGCAGGCGGCCGTCAGCTATCAGGTGCGTCTGCTTGAGGAACGCGTTGGCCATAAGCTCTTCTTCCGAACCGGCGGCGGCGTGAGGCTCACCGATATCGGCGCACGCATCACGCCTTTGCTGTCGGGCGCCTTCGACACGATGGAGGAGGCATTCCGCGCCGTGCGGCAGGAAACGGAAAGCGTGCTCACCATCTCGTGTACCGTCTCCATGGCGGCAAACTGGCTCGCGCCCCGGCTCGGCGCATTTCAGGTGACGCGGCCGTCGCTTGCCGTTCGCCTGCAGAGCCAGAACCAGCTCGTCGATTTCGCGCGCGAGGATGTCGACGTCGCATTGCGCCTCGGGCATGGCGATTGGCCGGGTCTCACGTCGCATTTTGTCATGCGCGACGCCCTCCGCGCCTTTGCGAGCCCCGCTTTCCTCGCCGCGCATCCACCGATCCGGAGCGTCGACGACGTGCTCCGTCTGCCGCGCATCAGCGCGGGCGACGAATGGTGGTCGGTCTGGCGCGGGTGTTTCGATGCCGCGCATATCGAAGATCGCCCCGCGCCCGGACTTCGGCTCGATTCCCAGATCATGGAGATGCAGGCGATCATGGTGGGGCATGGCATCGGCCTGCTCAATCCGCTGTTCTGGACGCACGATATTGCCGCCGGACGGCTCGTCCCCGTTTTCGGGGAGACGGTGTTCGATCACCGCAGCTACTGGCTTGTCTATCCAGAGCACACAGGCACACGGCCCAAGGTGAAGGCGTTCCGGGAATGGCTTCTCGCGGAGGCTGCGCGCGAGGCGGCAAGCGATCCGTTCGGCAACTACGAGTATCCCGCCGCACGCGCCTGACGGAAGGCTCGCATCGCTTCGTTCGGCCTGCTATCGCCCTCCCATGACCGAACTTCTCGACCCTGAATCGAACATCATCGAAGCACCTTTCGGCGACGCGCTCGCCGATCGCTATCTGGTCTACGCGCTCTCCACGATCACCGCGCGCTCGCTGCCGGACGTCCGCGACGGGTTGAAGCCGGTCCACCGCCGGCTGCTGTGGGCGATGCGGCTTTTGAAGCTCGATCCGGGTCAGGGTTACAAGAAGTGTGCGCGCGTCGTCGGCGACGTGATCGGTAAATACCATCCGCACGGCGACGTCGCTGTCTACGACGCGATGGTGCGCCTCGCGCAGAGCTTTTCGCTGCGCTACCCGCTTGTCGACGGTCAGGGCAATTTCGGCAACATCGACGGCGATAACGCCGCCGCCTACCGCTACACCGAGGCGCGGCTGACGCAGGTTGCCATCGATCTGATGGCCGGCCTCGACGAAGACGCGACCGACTTCCGCCCCACCTATAACGGCGAGGATGAAGAGCCGGAGGTGATGCCCGGCCTGTTCCCGAACCTGCTCGCGAACGGCGCCAGCGGCATCGCCGTCGGCATGGCCACCTCGATCCCCCCGCACAATGCCGCCGAACTCATCGACGCCGCCGTGCTCCTGATCGATCAGCCCGCGGCCGAGCTGGATCAGCTTCTCGAACATGTGAAAGGCCCCGATTTCCCCACCGGCGCACTCATCGTCGATGGCCCGGCCAGCATCCGCGAGGCCTATGCCACCGGCCGCGGCAGCTTCCGCGTCCGGGCGCGCTTTGCCGGGCGCGAAGACCCGTCAACGGGCAAGTGGGTGGTGGAGCCGGAAAAGCTCTCCGGCGGCACATGGCAGCTCATCGTCACCGAAATCCCTTATGGCGTGCAGAAGGGCAAGCTGATCGAGCAGATCGCGCAGCTCATCGCCGACAAGAAGCTGCCCATTCTCGAAGACGTGCGGGACGAGAGCGACGAGGCGATCCGCATCGTCATCGTGCCGAAGAGCCGCAACGTCGAGCCCGAGGTGTTGGTGGAGAGCCTTTACCGCCTCACCGAGCTTGAAACCCGCTTCTCACTCAACCTCAACGTACTTGATGCGGAGCGCACGCCGCGCGTGATGAGCTTGAAAGACGTGCTCACGCAGTGGCTCAGCCACCAGATCGCCGTGCTCCTGCGCCGTTCGCGCCACCGGCTGGCGAAGATCGACGACCGGATCGAGCTGCTGGACGGCTACCTGATCGCCTACCTCAATCTCGATCGCATCATCGAGATCATCCGCACCGAGGACGAGCCGAAAGCCGTGATGATGGCGGAATTCGGCCTCAACGACCGGCAGGCCGAAGCCATTCTCAACATGCGCCTCAGGAGCCTCCGCCGCCTCGAAGAGATGGAAATCCGCAAGGAACGCGACGATCTTGCGAAGGAACGCGAAGGCCTTGTCGCGCTAATCGACAGCCCGGCACGCCAGCGCACGCGCCTGAAGCGCGACCTCGCGGTGCTTCGCGAACGCTATGGCTTCGAAACCGTGCTCGGCGCTCGTCGCACGCGGATCGAAGAGGCCTCGGCAACGCGCGAAATCCCGCTTGAAGCAATGATCGAGAAAGAACCGATCACCGTTGTCGTCTCGGCCAAGGGCTGGGCGCGCGCGATGAAAGGCCATCTCGACCTCAGCGACCCGGAAGCGTTCAAGTTCAAGGAGGGCGACGGCCCCGCCTTCGCGTTCCATGCGCAAACGACCGACAAGATCTTCATCGCCGCCGATAACGGCCGTTTCTACACCGTGGGCGCGGACAAGCTCCCCGGCGGGCGCGGTTTCGGCGAGCCGCTCAGGCTCCTCGTTGATATCGAGGGCGACGCCGCGATCGCGACCGTTCTCCCGGCACGCCCCGAAATGCGCGTACTGCTCGCATCGAGTGATGGGCGCGGCTTCATTGCCACGAACGAGGATCTGCTCGGCGAAACCCGCAAGGGGCGGCAGGTCGTGACGTTCAAGAAGGGCGCAAAGCTGCACAGCATCCGTCCGATCGCAGCGACGGACGACCACCTCGCGCTCATCGGCGAGAACCGCAAGCTGCTCATCGTGCCGATAGGAGAAATCCCCGTGATGGCACGCGGTCAGGGTGTCGCGCTGCAGAAATACCGCGATGGCGGGCTTTCGGACGTCCTTCCCTTCCGCCTTGCGGACGGGCTTTCGTGGACGATGGGCGGCAAGGAAGGCCGCACCAGAACCGAAACCGACCTCGCCAACTGGCTCGGCGCACGCGCACAGGTCGGCCGCCTGCCGCCGATGGGTTTCCCGCGGAACAATCGCTTCGACTGATAATCCCGTTTTGCAAGTTAACTTTATTTCCAAAGCATAACTGCGCTTTACGGCTCCTTAATTTCATGCGTGCCATTCCTTTCAAAACCGGTGCCGGCCTTCGCGTGATCTGAGGCCGGGAAACAGCGGGCAGAGTCGCGAGTGAAGGGAAAGATGCAGTCGAAACGCGCGATAGGAGCGGCAGGTTCGGCGGCAGATAATATCGGCGGCATTGAACCCGCAGCCGAGGCCGCCGCCGAAGCGATACTTCAAGGTGTCATCGATACGCTGCCCGTCGGTGTGCTCATCTTCCAGGCCGGCCGCGACGGCATTCCCGTGTGCTTGTCGTCCAACGCCACCTTCGAAAGCTGGGCGCGCTATCCACACAATCAGGTGATCGGGCTCGGCCTCCCGCGCATCCGCCTTCTGAACGAGAACCCGCGTATCGGGGTCGCCGTAGAATCGCTGCTGCAGGATCCGCGCGGCGCCAAGCGGGAGATCGACTGGACCGTTTCGGAAAGCCCGCGACAGCGCCACCTTTCCGCGCATATCTCGCCGCTGCCACTCACAGGCGACGCCCCGGCCCGCGTTGTTATCGCGGTACGCGACCGCACGCCGGAGATCCAGGCCGAGCGCAATCTCCGGCAGACGATGCTGAACGATGCGCTCACCGGCCTCCCCAACCGCGTTCTGTTCATCGAACAGCTAGAGGATGCTCTTGAAGGTCGCTTGAAGTCGCACCTCGCCGTCGCAGTCATCAACGTCGACCGTTTCAAGCGCGTGAACGAGAATCTCGGCCATATCGTCGGCGACGAGCTTCTCGCTGCCATGGCGCGTCGCTTGCTGCCCTGTATTCGTGCCAACGATTGCCTCGCGCGCCTTTCCGGCGACGAGTTCGCCGTGCTCGTCAAGAACATCGACGCGCCCGAAGATACGATCCGCGTCGTCGAGCGCATCCAGAGCACGCTCAAATCGCCTTTCGTCATTACCGGCGGCGAGTGTTTCGTCTCGGCGAGTGTCGGCATCGCAACGACCTTCTCGTCCCGCCGCTATTCGGAAGACCTGATCCGCGATGCCGATTTTGCGCTGCATACCGCCAAATCGCGCGGGCGCGGCGGCATCGCCATCTACCAGTCGAATGCGCACAGCGTCGCGCGCGACATGTTCCGCATCGAAGCCGATCTTCGGAAGGCAATCGACCGGAAGGAACTTGAACTCGCCTTCCAGCCCTATGTGAACCTCGCCGAGGGACGCCTGGGCGGTTTCGAGGCGCTCGCCCGTTGGAACCATCCCGAACGCGGCATGATTTCCCCGTCCGACTTCATCCCTATTGCCGAGGATTCAGGTCTCATCGTCCCGCTCGGACGCTGGGCGATCGAAACCGCATGCATGCAGCTCGCAGACTGGCGCAAGCGATGCCCGGGCGCGATGGACCTCAACGTCGGCGTCAACGTTTCGGGGCTACAGCTCGCGCAGGACGATATCGTCGGCGCGGTCGAAGCCGCACTCGTCGCATCCGGCCTTCCCGGCGGTGCGCTCAAGGTTGAGCTCACCGAAAGCGCCATCGTTGAGAACCCGGAGCTGGCGCGTCAGATTTTCACCAAGCTCAAGCAGTTCGATATCAGCATCGCGATGGATGATTTCGGCACCGGCTATTCATCGCTCAGCTACCTGCAGCAGCTGCCGATCGACGTTCTGAAAATCGACCAGTCGTTCATCGCCGGAATGATGAAGTCTGACGACAGCCACAAGATCGTCACCACGATCATTGCCCTCGCGCGCAATCTCGGCATGACGACCGTGGCCGAAGGCGTCGAGGAATATAGCCAGGCAGAACGTCTTCGCGCGCTCGGCTGCGACTCCGCGCAGGGCTTTTACTTCGCGCGGCCCATGGCGGCGAAGGAAGCCGAAGCGTTCATCAACAAGGGCGTTTGCGGTCCGTCAGGAGAGAGCGGCGGCGAGCAGAGCATCGATGCGCAAAGCGTCGAGCGGGCATCCTGACGCCACCCAATCGCGTTCGAAGCGCTGAAGACGGCGGCTCACCTCCGGGCCGGGCGCAACGCCGCGCGCGATGATATCCTTGCCGCTCACCGGCATTGCGGGACGCTCCCAGCCTTCGAGCGCGGTCCACGCCGCATGGCCCTCATCACCGAGCAGCAGCAGGCGATCCCGCGCTGTCTCCACGCTGCTGAAATAGGCAGCGGCGTAGGGATCACCGGGGAGCGCCGGGTCGGGAAGGCCAAGTGCATCGAGCCGCGCCGTATCACGCCGCGACAGCCGAAGCCGCGCGCCGAACGCCGTGCCCAGCCCGGGACGCTGCGGTAGCAGCGCGGCAAAGCGTCGGACCGGATCGGGCGCAACGCCCCACGCCGCCTCGCGCGCCGCCAGCGCTGCGAGACTCGAAACCCGCTCCGCCGTGATTTCCGGGAGCACTGGCTTCAGAACGCCGAGCGACAGCATCAGCCCGATCGTCTCCGCCGCGCGGGGCAGCGCAAGGATACGGAACAGTTCGTCGCGGATGCGTTCGCGCGACAGCGCCATCAGGTCGTTCGCCCGCGCCGCACAGGCGGCAAGCCCCGCCGCGTCCGGCGCGCCGCGGCCGAAGCGGCTGTGGAAGCGGAAGAAGCGCAGGATGCGCAGGTGATCCTCGGCGATGCGCTGGAGCGGCTCCCCGATGAAGCGGACGCGGCCTGCATGTAGATCAACTAGTCCGCCGAACCAGTCGTCGATCTCGCCCGAGGGGAGCCGGGCATAGAGCGCGTTGATTGTGAAATCGCGCCGGGCCGCGTCCTCGCGCCAGTCAGCTGTATACTTTACGGTCGCGCGGCGCCCGTCGGTGGAAACGTCGCGGCGCAGTGTCGTGACCTCCATGATGAGGTCGGGGGTTACGGCTGTCACCGTGCCGTGTGCGATGCCGGTCGGCACCACCTGCACGCCCGCTGCCTCCAGCCGCTGCGTCACCTCCTGGGGTGAGAGCGCGGTCGCGAGATCGACGTCCGTCACCGGTAGCGCAAGCAGTGCATCGCGCACCGCGCCGCCGACCAGCCGCGTCGTGCCGCTTTCGGCGTCGAGCGCGTGCAGCACCGTGCTGCCGCCCGGCGTTTCCGCCCATGCCTGCGGCGGGAGCTTCATTGCGTCAGGATTCGCGCGAGGTTGACGACCATGCCCGCCGTCGCGCCCCATATGTCGCCGTCGCGCCAGGGGATCACGTAGAAGGTGCGCTCTCGACCCTTCCACTCGCCCGTGCGCCGTTCGTGCTTCGACGCGTCGAGCACATAATCTAGCGGCACTTCGAACAGGCTCTCGACCTCCGCCTCGTGCGGCATCAGCGCGAGGTCCGGTGGGATGATGCCGACCACCGGCGTCACGCGGAAACCCGTTCCGGTCGCATAGTCGTCGATCGGGGCAACGACCTCGACATGCACCGGAGGCAGCGCCGTTTCTTCCTCGGCCTCGCGCAGCGCCGCGCGCACCGCATCCTCGCCGGGATCGAGCCGACCGCCCGGAAACGCGACCTGTCCGGCGTGGCGGCGCATGTTGGCATTGCGCTTGGTGAACAGCAGCGTCGGCTCGCGGCGCGCGATCACCGGCACCAGCACCGCCGCTGGCGTCAGCGCGCCCAAAAGCTCCGTGTCGAAATTGTCGATGTCATCCCCGAACTGCGGCAGATGGCCGGGGATGCGCTCGTAGCGGCGCAGGCGCGCGCGTATCCAGTCGAGATCGCTGCTCATGCGGCATCCATCAGCGCGAAGTAGACGCCTTCGCTCCACACGCCGGGCGGATCGCCGCCCTCGGCGATCGCGATCTCGGCGAGTTCATAATAGACCGGCCGCGCGATCCGCGCCTCCAGCCCGCCGCGCACGTGGAGGTAGGGCGCCCCGTCCCGCAGCGAAATTCCATGCTGCGGCCCCGCGACCACCGGATCGCCGGTATTAAGCGTGAAACCGAGGCGGCGCGCCTCGCCTTCGCCCTCGCTCGCCACCGCGACGGCGATGAACGCCGCATCTTCCACTGCGATGTCGAGCTTTTCGGCGGGCGTTACGAGCACATGACGGCCATCGGCCTCGCGGCGGAGAATCGTGGAGAACAGCCGCACCATCTCCGGGCGCGGGATCGGCGCGTCCTGATGGAACCACGTTCCATCCCGCGCGATCCGCATTTCGCTGTCGCCCGTGCGCTCCGGATGCCAGCTTTCCACCGGCGGCAGCTTCAGCTCCGCCGCCGCCTGCGCGATTTCGGCGAGCGACGCCGGTCTGTCGAGGGTAGGACGTGTGTCGATCATGGCTTGCCACCCTTATCGCGCGCAGCGATGATTGTAACCCTGATCCCCCGACGTATTAGAGTGCCGTGAACACCGAACCCAAGCCTCCCCTCGACGTCAAGCAGGCCGAAGCGCGCTTCGATGCGCTTGCCGCTGCTTTCGCCGACGCCCGCGCAGAGATTGCGCGCACCATCATCGGGCAGGAGCGCGTCATCGATCTAGCGCTCATCGCGCTGCTCGCGGGCGGCCACGCGCTCGTCGTCGGCCTGCCCGGCCTTGCGAAAACGCGCCTCGTGAAGACGCTCGGCACGGTTCTCGGCCTCGATACGCGCCGCATCCAGTTCACGCCCGATCTCGTCCCGTCGGACATTCTCGGCGCCGAAGTGCTCGAACAGTCGCGCGAAGGCGACCGCGCGTTCCGGTTCATCGAAGGCCCCGTGTTCACGCAGCTTCTGATGGCGGACGAGATCAACCGCGCCAGCCCACGCACACAGTCCGCGCTGCTGGAGGCGATGCAGGAGCGGCAGGTGAGCGTCGCGGGTGCCGCCCGGCCCCTGCCCCGCCCGTTCCACGTGCTCGCCACGCAGAACCCGATCGAGCAGGAAGGCACCTACCCGCTGCCCGAAGCGCAGCTCGACCGCTTCCTGCTGCAGATCGACATCGATTTCCCCTCGCTGGCGGACGAGCGCAGGGTTCTCGTCGCCACCACGGGCGCGGAAGACCCAGCGCCTGAACCTGTCCTCAAGGCCGCCGACCTGATCGAAGCACAGATGCTGCTGACGCACATGCCGGTGCCCGAAGGCGTGGTCGATGCGATCCTCCGCGCCGTCAGGACACTGCGTCCCGGCCCCGAGAACCCCGGACTGCTTTGGGGCCCGGGGCCGCGCGGCGGACAGGCCCTCATCACGGCCGCGCGCGCACGTGCCTTCCTGCAGGGACGCGCCGTGCCGCTACTGGAGGACGTCGCGGCGCTGCTCCAGCCCGCGCTCGGACACCGGGTCCAGCTCGGCTTTGCCGCGCGGAGCGAAGGCCGCACCGTCGCCGATCTCATCCGGACGATCGAATCCGGTCTGGAGTGAGCACGCCGCTTGACGCCGAACGCATCGCGGCCATGCTCGGCCCGCTGCGCCTGACGCGTGCCCGCGCCCGCGTAGCGCGGCAGGCGGGCGCCCACCCGCGCCGCGTCGCGGGTCCGGGCTCGGAATTCTGGCAGTACCGGATGCTCACACCCGGCGAGGCCGCCGACAAGGTGGACTGGCGCCGATCGGGCCGCAGCGACGAGCTTTATGTGCGCGAACGCGAACGCGAAGACCCCGTGCGTCTCTGGCTCTGGTCGGATGCGAGCGCCTCGATGGACTACGCTTCCAATGAAGCCTTGCCGCACAAGAAAACGCTCGCTGACACGCTCGTCGCCGCGCTCGGCCTCGCCGCCTACGAGGCGGGCGAAACCTGCTGCGCGCCGCCCGACCCGCGCCCCTTGCGCGGTGACGCCTTGCTCGCGCCGCATGGGCCGGGCGATGCGCCCCGGCTTTCCGCCCCCGGCCCCGCCGACATCGTGCTCGCAGCGGGGGATTTCCTTGGGAGCCAGTCCCTCGACTGGATCGCGCCCGCCGCCGCCGCCGGCGCGCAGGGCGTCGTCATCGCCGTCGCCGACCCCGCCGAGATCGCCTTTCCTTTCTCGGGCCGCGTGCATTTCGATGCCGTCGAACCCGGCGACCGCCCCTTCGAGGCGGGCCGTGCCGAAGCGCTCGGCGAGACCTACGCCGCCGCATGGACAGCGCACCGCGCCCGGCTTGCCGCCGCCTGCGACCGCCCCGGCTGGCTGCTTGTCGACGTTGTGACAGGTGAGGATGCTGCCGCGCACGCGGCGCGCATCGCCGGCTGGCTGCGCGCCGTCTGATGGGCGGCGCGTTCAGCTTCGCCGTACCGTGGCTGCTGGCCGCCGGTCTCGCGCTGCCGTTCCTCTGGCTGCTGCTCCGCCGCCTGCCGCCCGCCGTGCGCCGCGTCCGTCTTCCCTCGATCGTGCTGCTCGGCGACGCCGAAATCCCCCCGCCGCCCGCCGCGACGCCGCCGTGGTGGCTGGTGCTGCTCAGGATCGGCATTGTCGCGCTGCTCCTCGTCGGCCTCGCCGGGCCGGTCTGGAAGCCGACACCCGCAACAGCGCCGCCCGCACGCCTCGCCATCGTCATCGACAACGGTTGGTCCGCCGCCTCGCAGTGGGACCGGCTTGTCACGGCAGCCTCCGATCGTATCGAGGCGCTTCCGCCGACGACGCGCTTCACCATCCTGCCCACGGCCTTCGATGGCCCGGCTTCCGACACGCACTGGGTCGACGCGCCGACCGCAAAGGCGCAGCTCGCCGCGCTCTCGCCGCTGCCCTGGCCCGCTGACCGCGCGCGCCGTGCCGCCGCGCTGCCGCAGGACGCGGCGTTCCTCTGGGTTTCGGACGGCATCGAAGATGCAGGCGCGCCTGCCCTTCGCCGCGCGCTTGCGGGCGGGGAGAGTCTTGCCGTACCGCCCGCCGAGCCTGCGATCCGCGTTGCCGGGCGCACCAACGATGGCTGGAGCGGACAGGTGATTGCGCCTTCCGGTCTCCCATCGGCCGCGCTCGCTTTCCGCAGCCGACGCGGCCAGACTCTGTCGCGCGAGCCGCTGACGTTCGAGAGTGATGTCGCGACCTTCCGCGTGCGTCTCGACGCCGCCGAGCGCGCGGACGTAAGCCGCCTCACCGTCGGCACCAGCGCGCAGGCGATCTATCTTGCAGATGGCAGCGCAGCGCGCCCGCGCATCGTCGTCATCGAAGGCCCCTCGAACGCCCCGCCGCTCGAATCGGGCGGCTATTACGTGCGCCGCGCGCTCGAACCGCACGCCGAGGTCGTGACCGGAGCGCTCGCCACCGCCGCTGAAGACCCCGCCACGCTCTTCGTGCTCACCGACGTTGCCGCCGAACCCGCGCAGGCGAGGCCGCTGCTGGAGCGCGTGGAGAAAGGCGCCGTCGCGATCCTCTTCGCCGGGCCGCGCATCGCCGAGAACGGCAGCGCGCTTTCGCCCGTGCCGCTGCGTGCAGGCGCCCGCGCGCTCGGCGGCGTGCTCTCGTGGCAACAGCCGCAGGCGATCGGCGGATTCGAAGCCGCCGGGCCGCTCGCGGGCCTACCGGTGCCCGAAGACGCGCGCATCTCCCGCCAGCTTCTTGCCGCGTCCGACGCTGACGCGATGCGCTGGGCATGGCTTGCGGACGGCACACCGATGGTCAGCGCCGCGCGGCGCGGCGCGGGGCTCCTCATCCTCGTCCACACCGCCGCCGATCCGTCATGGTCCACACTCCCGCTCAGCGGTCTGTTCGAAACGATACTGCGCCGCCTGCTGCCGCTCGGCACCAACCCGGCCTCGATCGATATCGCGGGCGCGAAACCCTGGGTGCTCGAGAGGATGCTCGGTGCGCGCGGCGAATGGCAGGAACCGGCGCGGCCCGCGACGATCCCCGCCGACCGCTTCGATGCCGCAACGGCAAGCGCGGCGACACCGCCCGGCCTCTATCGTAGCGGCGACGCGCGCCGGGTCATCAACCTCGCGGGTGCGCTCGGCCCGCGCTTCAGCTTCGAACCGCTGGGCACAGAGGGCCTTCGCCCCGCCGCCGAAGCCGCGCCGCCGGTCGATATCGGCGCGTGGCTGATCCTGGCCGCTATGCTGCTTGCGCTTGTCGACATCCTCGTCGCGCTTCGCCTACGCGGCGCGCTCGCGGCTGTCGCGGCCACCCTGCTCTTCATGTTCGCGCCGAAGCCTGCCGAAGCCGCCGATCTTCAGCTCGCCTATGTGCGTACGGGCAGCGCCGCAGCGGACGCAGGCATCGCGCGCGGCCTCGAAACGCTCGGGCAGACGCTCACGCGCCGCACCTCCGTCTCTCCCGGCAAGCCCGCCGCGGTCGATCCCGCGCGCGATCCGCTCGGCGCCTATCCGGTGCTGTACTGGCCCGCCGCGAACGTCCGCAGCATGTCTCCCGCGACCGCGCTCCGCCTGCGTGCCTATATCGCCGCGGGCGGCCTCGTTCTCTTCGATTTCGGGCGGCCGCTCGGCGCGGGCAGCGGCGCGCGCGAACTCCTGGAACCGCTCGGCCTGCCCGCGCTCAGCGAGGTCGGCAGCGAGCATGTGCTCTCGCGCAGCTTCTACCTTCTGCACAACCACGCAGGGGGCGCGGTGTGGGCAGAGGCGGGCAGCGAGGGCGCGGACGGCCGTGTCTCCGGCGTCGTCATCGGCGGCGGTGACTGGGCCTCGCTCTGGTCGGGCGACCGCGCCGTCAGCCCGCAGCAGCGCGAGCAGGCGATGCGTTTCGGCATCAATCTCGTGATGTATGCGCTCACCGGCACCTACAAAGCCGATCAGGTGCACACGCGCGCGCTGCTTGAGCGCATGGGCGAAAAGCCGCGATGACGGAGCGCGTCATCAGCTTCGCGCCGTTCGTGCCCTGGTGGGGTCTCATTCTCATCGGCGTGCTGTTCGCAGCCGGGCTTGGGCTCGTACTGTGGCGCGCGCCGCGCCTGTTCTGGCCGCGCGCGCTGATCGCCGCGATCCTGCTCCTGCTGATCGCGAACCCGGTATGGCTGCAGGAACGCCGCGCCGTGCGCCCCGATGTTGCGCTCGCCGTCGTCGACCGTTCGGCAAGCATGGGCATCGCGGACCGCACGCGCGAGGCGGACGCAGCGCTCGCCGCGCTTCGCCGACAGGCGCCCGGTGTCGAATGGCGCGTCGTCACCGTGCCGCAGGTGCCCGGCGAACCGACGCGCCTCGCCGCCGCCATCGAGCGCGCCGCGTCGGACGCGCCGTCGGGGCGCCTCGCGGGCGTCGTCGTCCTCAGCGACGGCATTTCGGCGGATGCGCCGGACCCGCGCCTGCTCCCCGCGAACGTGCCGCTGCATCACCTGATCGCGGGCGATCCCGATACGCCCGACCGCCGCCTCATCGTCGAGCGCGTGCCGAGCTACAGCGTCGTCGGCCAGCCCGCCGAGGTCGTGATCCGCATCGACGACGGCCCGAATGCGCCGCGCGGCACGGCGACGCTTACGCAATCCATCGCGGGCGGGCGCACCACCGAGCGCACTGTGCCGACCGGCGAGCCGGTGCGCCTCTCCGTGCCCGTCACGCGGCGCGGCACCATCGAGATGGCGCTGTCGGTCGCGGCGCTTGCGGGCGGCGAGGCGACGCTCGTCAACAACCGCGCGCTCGTCCGCCTGAATGGCGTCACCGACCGGCTGCGCGTGCTGCTCGTCTCGGGCGTGCCCTACCCCGGCGGGCGCGTGTGGCGCGACATTTTGAAGAGCGATTCGAACATCGATCTCGTGCATTTCACGATCCTGCGTCTGCCGACGAGTTTCGACACGACGCCGCCTGATGAAATGTCGCTGATCCCCTTCCCCGTGGAGGAACTGTTCGAGCAGCATCTCGGCGACTTCGATCTCATCATCTTCGACCGCTTCAGCCTCTCCGAGCTGCTTTCGCCGATCTATTTCCAGGATCTCGGCGCGCGCGTGAAGGCGGGCGGCGGGCTGCTCGTCGTCACGGGCGAGGAGTTCGCGGCCGAAGGCGGCCTCGCCGCGACAGAGCTTGGGCCCGTGCTTCCGGCGCGCACTGCGGGGCCGGGCATCGAGATGCCGTTCCGTCCGGCGCTCACGTCCGTCGGCCGCCGCCATCCCGTCACCGCCGAACTGCCTAGGCTGTGGGGCAGCGATGCGTGGGGCCGCTGGGCCTCGCAGAGCGACATGGCGCCCACCTCTGGCGAGGTGCTGATGTCGGGCGCGCGGGACAAGCCGCTCGTCATGCTCGACCGTGTCGGGCGCGGGCGCGTGGGGCTCATCGCCTCCACGAACGTCTGGTGGTGGTCGCGCGGGGTCGATGGCGCGGGGCCGCACGCGGAGCTTCTGCGCCGCATCGCGCACTGGCTGATGCAGGAGCCCGATCTCGACGAGAACCGCCTCGACGTTGCCGCGAAGGGACGCCGCATCGATATCACCGCGCGCGGCCTCACCCCGCCCGAAGCCGCGATCCTCACTGATCCCGGCGACAACGATCGCGGCGTTCCGCTCGAACCGCGCGGCGAAGGCATCACCGGCGCAAGCGTCTCGGTCGGCACGGACGGGCTCTACCGCGTCGCTGCCGGAGACCGCATCCGCTACGTCCTCGCGGGCGACACCGCCGAGTTCGCGGAGGTGCGCCCCCGCGAGGCCCCGCTCGCCGCTCCCGTGAAAGCCTCGGGCGGCGGCAGCTACTGGCTGCGGGACGGCATGCCGAAGGTCCGCCGCGTCAGCCCAGGCGATACGGCTGCGGGCACCGGCTGGCTCGGCCTCGTCGAGAACCGCAGCGGATCACTCGTCGCCGTCGACGAAAAGCCGCTGCTCATGCCGCCGCTGGCGCTGCTGCTCGCCGCGGGCCTTTTCGTGCTGGCGTGGTGGCGCGAGCGGCGCTGAGCGCCTTGGCGGGGCGTAGCGTGCCCGCCGTGTTCAGCGCGAACCCCCGCGCAAGCAGCCGGTGCCGCTCCACCGGACCCGGCACCGCCCAGCCCGCCGTCACCTCCGCCGTAAAGCCGAAGCGGCCGTAATATTCGGGATCGCCGATCAGCACGATCGCGCTCCGCCCCATCGCATCGGCCGCCGCGATCGCGGTTTCCATGAGTGCGGCGCCTATGCCCGTGCCCTGCAGGCTCTTCGCGACCGCAACAGGGCCGAGCAGCGTCAGGGCATGAACGCCGTTCGTTGTCGCGAGTTCGATCGGCCAGAGCTGGATCGAGCCCACAAGCGCGCCATCCGCATTCAGCGCCACAAAGCTGAGACCATCCAACGCGCGCACGCCTTCGCGCAGGCGATAGGCCGTGCGGCCGTGCCGGTCGGAGCCGAAAACGTCGTCGAGAAGCGCTTCAATGGCAGCGCCGTACCGGGCGCTGGCGGGCACGATAATCATGTGCGGAACTTTCAAGCATTCGAGTGACAGGAGGATGAAGAATGGCCACGCGCCATCCGCGCCGCTTTCCCAGCGGCGTCTATCCTCGTCGTAGTCCTCGAACCTCGAAAGTCATCGGGAACCCTGTTCCTTGTTGCGGGTAGCGCGCATAGACGAGAACGTGGCCTCGTGCAATCAGGTTTACGAAACAGGGGAATCGACCATGAAGCTCTACGGCATGAACCGCGCACCCAATCCGCGCCGCGTCACCATCTTCCTCGCCGAAAAAGGCATCCCGATCGAAATCGAAGAGGTGAACGTCGCCGAGGGCGGAAACCGCACGCCTGAATATCTCGCGGTCAACCCGCGCGGCCTCATCCCCGCGCTGGTGCTGGACGACGGCACGGTGATCGACGAATCGATCGCCATCTGCCGCTATTTCGAGACGCTGCACCCCGAGCCCAACCTGATGGGCCGCGACGCGAAGGAAGCCGCCGTCATCGAATGCTGGCAGCGCCGCATGGAGTTCGACGGGCTGGCGACCATTGCGTCGGTCTACCGCAACACGCAGCCGCTGTTCGCGAACCGCGCGCAGCCCGGCGGCGGGCCGGACACGGCGCAGATCCCCGATCTTGCCGAACGCGGGCGGCTGCTGCTCCCCGGCTTCTTCGCGATGCTGAACACCCGCCTCGGCGAAAGCCCCTACATCGCCGGCGACCGCTATACGATCGCCGACATCACCGCGACGGTCGCGCTCGATTTCGCCCGCTGGATCAAGGCGCGCGTCCCGGAGGATCACACGAACACGCTACGCTGGCACGCCGAGGTCACGGAGCGCCCGAGTTACGCAGCCGGATAGCAGAACGAAAAAAGGCCGGAGCGTTCGCGCCCCGGCCTTTCGATATTCCTCTGAAACCGCGCTCTAGTGGAGGCGCCGGTCCAGTTCGCTGATCGCAGCGTCGGTGAGCTTGGTCTTCGTAGCCTTGTCGGTCGTTTCGGCGATGATGCGCGATGCGGCGGCGGTTGCAAGCGTTGCAGCGCGGGCGCGGAGTTCGGCTTCGGCGGCGCGCTCGGCGGCGCCGATCTTGGCTTCGGCCATCGCGGTACGGCGCGCGACCATCGTCTCGGCGCTCTTCTGCGCGGCGGCGGTGATCTGCTCGGCTTCCTGCTTCGCATGGGCGATGATCGCAGCGGCGTCCTTTTCGCCCTGCGCCTCACGCGCCTTCGCTTCAGCGAGAAGCTTCTCGGCTTCCTCGCGCAGCGTCTTCGCCTCGGCAAGCTGTGCCTTCACCAGCGCGATGCGGGCATCGAGGCCCTGCGCGATCAGCTTCGGCGCCTTCATCACGAAGATCGCGAGCAGGAAGAAGATCGTGATGCTGACGTAAACCCAGCCCTCGGCATCGAGCCCGAGCATGACCGGATGCTCGTCGTGCGCGGCCTCGTGAGCAACGGTCGCGGTCGTCTGATCGACCTCGCCCGCGCTCGGCGGCACATCAACAGGGGTCACATCACCGGCGGGAACTTGCATGGCGTTTTCCTACGAAATGCTCGCGTCGACCGCGGCCCTGGCTTCCAACGCGCCGGGCCGAACACCCGTCAAACGTTCGACAACATCGGCCGCCGCTTCGCTCGCCGCGGCGTCGATCTCGCCCAGCGCCTTGGCGCGCGCATCGGAAATGCGGGCTTCCGCCGATGCGAGACGCGCATTCAGTTCGGCATCGAGCGCTGCGAGCTTCGCTTCGTTTTCGCGAACCGTGATCGCCTTCGCTTCGCCCACGACGCCTGTCGCGGCTTCACGGGATTTGGCGAGCACGGCATTATAAGCCTCGCCCGTGTTCGTGGCAGCCGTGTGCGCCACTTCCGCCGCCGCAAGATCGGCCGCGATGAGGCTGGCCCGTTCGTCGACGACCTTGCCGATTTTCGGCAGCGTCAAGCGGACGACGCCGAAGTAAAGGATGGCGAATGCAATCGCCAGCCAGAACATCTGCGGCAGAAAATTGGACGGGTCGAACTGTGGCATGACTTACCCCGATGCGAATCCGGCTGAACGATCAGAAGGGCGCGCACCGGCACGAATGTCGCGCCGGTGCAAAGCCCTTGCGGATCAACCGAACGCGAGTGCGAGCGCGACGACGGCGGCGATCAGGCCGAGCGCTTCCGTCACGGCGAAGCCGAAGATCAGACGGCCGCCGAGCTTGTCGGCAGCGGCCGGATTGCGCAGCGCGCCCTGGAGGAACTGGCCGAAAATCGTGCCCACGCCGATGGCGGCAATGCCCGCGCCGACAGCAGCGAGACCGGCACCGATGAGCTTGGCTGATGCGATATCCATGTTGAAACCCTTCCGTTTAACTAAGCTGTTGGGATTACGTTGAAACTAGTGAAGATTGACCGCGTCGTTCAGGTAGATCGACGTCAGCAGCGCGAACACATAGGCCTGCACAACGGCGATCATCACTTCAAGCGCGGTGAGCGCGACGTTGACGCCGAGCGGCAGCAGGCCGAACACACCGAGGCTGACGACGAAGCCGCCGAACACCTTCAGGAGCACGTGGCCCGCGGTCATGTTCGCGAAAAGCCGGATCGCCAGCGTGAACGGCCGCGACAGGAACGAGACGAACTCGATCGCCGTCACCAGCGGCAGCAGCACGATCGGGCAATCCTTGGGAATGAAAAGCGAGAAGAAGTGCAGACCGTGGCGCGCGAAGCCGACGCCGAGCACGACGATGAAAACCAGCGCGGCAAGGCCGAAGGTCACCGCGATATGGCTGGTCGGCGTGAAGGCGCCCACGAAGGGCAGCAGGCCAAGCAGGTTGCAGCCGAGCACGAAAATAAAGAGCGCGAAGACCAGCGGCACGTATCTGCGGCCTTCCGGCCCGACGTTTTCCGCCAGCATGTTGCGGATGAATTCCTCAAGATACTCGACGGAAGCCTGCCAGCGCCCAGGAACGAGCTTCGGGGCTGCCGTGCCGATGAAGAGGAAACCCGCGACCGTGACGAGCGCGATCATCATCCACAGCGATGAGTTCGTGAACGAGACGTCGTAACCGCCAAGCGCGATCGGGCTCAGCGTCTTGATCTCGAACTGTTCCATCGGGTTCGCCATTGAAAGCCCGCGCTCCTGAACCTTAGTTGTTGTCGTCCGGGTTGCCGTCGAAGTCGCCGCTCTTGCGCATCACCGTGCGCAGACCGGCCCCAAAGCCGAGCAAAAAGAACAGGATCATTCCGTAAGGCCCCGTTCCGAACCAGCCATCGATCAGCCAGCCGAAGAAGGCACCCACGAGGATCGCACCGATGAACTCGATGGCGATCGACCAGCCCCTGTTCTCTTCCCGTTTAAGCCCGTCACGCTTCGGACTGGCACGCTCCTTGGCCTCGGCAAGCCGGCGACCGAGGTCGTCGGGTTCGATGCGCCGGTCATCAGCCAACGATCATCTCCATGCCTTTGAGGACAGTTTGAACGGTCCACCCGAAACACATGCCGTTTCCGGCAAGCGACGAGACGCCGGAGCCGAAACCCCGAACGCGAGCGCACGTTTAGTGGCGGGTTTTCGCCAAGTCAACGCTCGCCGTGCCGCACTGCGGCATGGTGTCCGCAACGGCACGTCTACTCCGCCGCGAGCAGCGTTTCGGCGCGCCCGAGGTCAACAGAAACAAGCTGGCTGACGCCCTTCTCACCCATGGTGACGCCGTAGAGGCGATGCATCCGGCTCATCGTGACGGCATTGTGCGTCACAATGAGGAAGCGCGTGTCGGTGAGCGTCGTCATACGGTCGAGAAGATCGCAGAAACGCTCGATATTCGCGTCGTCGAGCGGCGCGTCGACCTCGTCGAGCACGCAGATCGGCGCCGGATTCGTCAGGAACAGGCCGAAGATCAGCGCCACGGCCGTCAGCGCCTGCTCACCGCCCGAAAGCAGCGTCAGCGATTGCAGCTTCTTGCCCGGCGGCTGCGCCATGATCTCAAGACCCGCTTCAAGCGGATCATCCGATTCGATGAGTTCGAGCCGCGCTTCGCCACCACCGAACAGGCTGGTGAAAAGGTCGCCGAAGTGGCGGTTCACCTCCTCGAACGCCGTAAGCAGCCGCGCGCGACCTTCGCGGTTTAGCGAGCCGATGCTGCCGCGCAGGCGGGCGATCGCGGTTTCCAGCTCCTCGCGCTCGGAGGTCGACGTTGTGAGCGTCGTCTCAATCTCTTCGAGTTCGACGTCGGCGCGCAGGTTCACCGGCCCCATACGCTCGCGCTCGCCGGTCAGGCGGTCGAGCCCGGAGGTCAGCGTTTCCGCGTCCTCCATATTCTCGTCGCTGAACTCGAAGCGCTGGGGCAGCATCTGCGGCGAGCACTGGAAACGCTCCACCGACAGGCGATTGAGTTCAGTGCGTCGATGCTCGCAGGTTTCGACGCGCACCTCGATGCGCCCGCGCTCCTCGCGCAGCGTGGAGAGAATTTCGGTCGCCTCGCGCGCCTCGCCGTCGATGGTGCGGAGCCCGCCTTCGGCTTCGGCGAGCCGATCCGCCGCCGCCTGACGCGCGGCCTCGGCATCGGCGAGATCACCGGCAAGCCGCGCCTGCCGTTCGGCGATGGCGGCCGGGACGTCGGCGATTTCGGCGATCGTCGCGTTCGCCGCGGCGATTCGCGCGGCAAGCTCTTCGCGCTGTGCCGTGCTGCCGGAAATGCGGCGTTCCCACGCTTCGCGCTCGGCGGTGATCGCATCACGGCGCGCGGTATCGCTTTGCAGGCCGCGCTGGAGCGCCACATGCTCGGCGCGTGCGGTGGCGAGATCGGAGCGGTGTGCGTCCGCGGTGTTGCGCGCCGCCGTCACGGCCTCGGTCAGCCCTTCGGCACCCGGCACTTCGAGCAGCGCGGCTTCAAGCCCCTGCACCTTCTCACCGGCTTCGGCGATCTGGTCGTTCGCGCGCGTCACGGCTGCCGCGAACGCTTCGAGCTGCGCGGCGCGGCGCTCCACTTCGCCCGCGAGCTGCGACATCGTCTTCGCCGCATCCGCGCGCGCAGCTTCCGCCCGGCGGAGCGCCTGACGCTCGCCGTCGATCGCGGACGCGGTTTCAGCCACGATCGCGCGCGCGGCCGCAAGTTCGGTATCGAGCGCTTCCACCGCTGCTTCGGCGTCGGGCAGCAGCGCCACCACCTCGGCAAGCCGGTTACGCTGGCGCAGCTTTTCCGCCGCAGCGCTGCCGTCACCCGCCTCGGTACGGAAGCCGTCCCAGCGGACCATGCGGCCTTCGGTGGTCACCAGTCGCTGGCCGACCGAAAGCTTCGCCGCCATCCGGTCCAGCATCTCGTCGTCAACGACGCCGATCTGCGCGGCGCGGCGTGCGAGTTCCTCGGGCGCCTCGATCACGTCGGA
>TARA_R110000850_G_scaffold67188_2_pt1 | contig 117599 bp, 111 predicted proteins | sample TARA_R110000850 | Tara Oceans TARA_R110000850 (sample SAMEA4397586) | marine metagenome | biome: Polar Biome; feature: [SRF] surface water layer (ENVO:00010504); material: water (ENVO:00002006), including particulate matter (ENVO:01000060) such as... | depth 5 m | reverse complement strand
TCCCTACAACGCAGCAGATGGCGTCATGACGCCCGCCAGCATCAGTTTCAATCAGGGCGCCGTGGACGTTGATGGTCGTTCTGAGTCAAGAATCACTTTCACCTCGGCATCGGGCGTGGCAACGCATAATTTTCCGCGTGATTCGCCCAGTCGCCGTGTTTTCCTGGTGGAGGGACCTGTCAGTTACCTGTGTGATGGCACGCGCTTGCTTCGTTACGCCGGATACGCGCCGCAATCAGCCCAGCCTGCCAGTCGTGCACAGTTGGATGCACTGGCGACTCCCATCCAGATCAACGAGAAAATTTCCAATTGCAACTTCAGCTTCGCCGGCAGTGGCGCGGCACGAAGAAATGCCGTGGTCAGTATTGCCCTGACCCTGCAGGATGATCAGGAAACGGTTCGCTTGTTCAGGCAGGTCCACTACAACAACACGCCATGAGCAAATTGGCTGCACCATCGGGTTTCGCGCTGATATCAGCCCTGTTTCTGATAGTGGTGCTGTCGGCCATGGGCGCCTACCTGATCAATATGGTGGCGGTGCAGCACCTCACGCCCGCAATGAAAGTGCAGTCCGTAAGGGCCATGTATGCAGCCCGCAGCGGAATGGCCTGGGCAGTGAATCAGACGTCTGCAACTGGAGCCTGCCCGGCAACTAACAGTTTCGCGCTGAGCGAGTCCAGTCTGGCGGGCTTTGAGATCGAGATTGTCTGCAATCGCACCCTGCATGAGATGCCGGCAGGGACCCGGCCGTATTTCGTTCTCGACGTGAGTGCGCACTTTGGCGACTTCGGCAGTCTGGACTTCGTTTCCCGCAGCCTTCAGGCCAAGGTATTTGGCTCATGAGGACAGCACTCGGAACAGGCCTGCTAATGCTGCTGCTCAGTTCTGCGGCCCTGGCTGATATTCGTCTTGAAGGACATCAGCATATTGGTGACGAAGAACGTAACGACCTGACGCCTGCAGACCCGGTGACGCGGGAGCAAATGCTCGCTTATCCAACGCGTTTCCACCTGACACAGCCAAGCACCATCACGGCTGTCGTGCTCGAGAATCCGATTTCCCTTCAAGATCATTTGCCGGAGGTCTGGATCAACGGCGTCTCTCGGGCCGGCAACCTGTCGGGGAACACCTTTACTTTCAACAGTCCGCTGACTTTGAGTTCAGGTACACATACGATTTTTCCCGATCCCGGTTGCCTGGACACCAGCGACCCGACAAATGAAGTCGGCGCCCCATGCCCGGCTGATGAGGCCAATGACATCGGATTCAGCGCCATTGTCCTGGTCAGTGCCCAAAACTCTTCGAGCATCATGCTCACGCAACGGCGAAACGTCGGAGACGACAATGACATCGACGACAACTATGAAGACGACCTGAGCTCATCGAATGCCTGGTATCCAGACGCATCTGGCGGGCTTGTGGTTGACATTGCCTTCACATTGCCGACCTCACAAGTGCTTGCTGAGGTGCGCCTGTATCGCCTCCGTGACGTGAATGCCACCAACGGCACCGTCGCTGTTGATGGTGTGAGCATCGGCATATTGCCGGCCAATGTGGGTTCGGTGACCGACCCGCTGATCATCCCGGTGGCAACGGCACTGGGGAGCGGGCCACATACTTTGACGCTGACCTCTGGCACCATTTCCAGCGGCAATCGAGATACCTTTTCCTGGGACGACATTGTGCTTGTTTTTGGCAGTGGCGTGAGTGGTGTCGCGGGCGATTTCAATGTGGTTGATCCAGCAGCAGATGCCTTGAGCGGAGTTATTACCACCAAACGATCTGCCGTCAGCTTTGATCTGGATGTCGTGGCGCTCAATCCCACTTACGTCGGCAGCGTAAACCTCGAACTTCTTAACGCCAGCGATGACAGCGGGGCTCTGGACAGCTTTGGCTGCCGCAGTACCTGGAACGTTGTGCAGGGCCTGGGTAGCGTCAATCTTGCATTGTCTGATGCCGGACGGAAGCGATTTTCGGTTCAGTATCAGAACGTGATGCGCAAGGCGCGTGTACTGGCCCGCAGCGGTGACAATACCCAGTTCGGCTGTTCAACTGACGCTTTTGCCATTCGTCCCAACGTGCTGACGGTGCGGGCCAGCCACTCTGACAGTCTGACGGCGGGAACCGGTCTGACCCTCAACCAGACGGGCAGCAGTGGTTCGCCTGTTCACCGTGCGGGACGGCCGTTCACAGTCCAGGTCAGTGCGCTGAACGCCCTCGGCAATACCACCAGCAGTTACGACGGTGTGCCGGAGTTGAGCGTCTCATCGACAATTCTGGGCACTCGTCTCGGCGCGCTAACTGCAGATACCTGGACCGGGGCAGGGTCGGGGACGCTACAGACTCAAAATGCGCGCTATTCAGAAGTTGGCACCTTCAACCTCGGTGTGCGAGACGCTGACTTTGCGTCGGTCGATGTAGGAGATGGAACACCGGTTTCCGAGCGGGTGATTGAAACGACGATCGGCGTCGGGCGCTTCGTCCCGGATCATTTCCAGCTGCTCAGCCGCAACACGCCGACTTTCGCCCCAGCATGCGGCTCATTTACCTACATTGGCCAGCCGTTTGCCTTCTCGCTCTCACCCGTCGCCGAGATTGAAGCCGTCAGCGCGTCGGGGAGTCGTACCCTTAATTACACCGGGTCCTTGTTCAAACTCCCCGCGCAGGCCGGCGCACCCAGCTACACCGCGATCAATGCCCTGGATGCTTCATCGCTGGTTCTTGACACCAGTCTGGTACCGGCCAACGACAATCCAATCACGGCGCTCGCAGGCGGCAGGGCGCGGGTGACTTACGCCAGTGCTGCACAGTTTTCAGTGCCGCGCGGCGCCGCCGAGCCCAGCTTCGATCTGGAGGTGCAGCTGCTCGCAGGCTCACTCACGGACGCTGACGGCGTCAGCTACGCGGACCCGCTGGTGGCACCATTGCGTTTTGGCGAGGCCAGCGCCGGTAATGGCATCCGTTTTGACGGCGGTGGCCAACAGCAGCGATTCGGTCAGCTGTTTGTACGCAATGCCTATGGCTCTGAGTTGCTGCCGCTGGAAGTGATTTATGGAGCCGAAGTGTTCGTGAGCGCTGCCCAGGGCTTCCGCCAGGAAAGCGCAGATTCCTGCACGACGGTTTCGTCCACTGCGCTTTCCGGTGATCTTGCGGCGGTCACCAGCGTTTCAAACATTGACGCAGTCAATCTGGGCCAGGGACAGATTCGCCTTGCGGCGCCTGCACCAACCACTATCGGCAACGTCACTTTGACTGTTGGCGGGCCACTCTGGCTAGGCATTGATGCAGATGATGATGATGTCTACAGCGAAGCCGCCAGTGGCGTCGCCAGCTTCGGTGTCCACAGTAACGACGTGGAAGAACAGATCTATCTTCGCGAGACATTCTGAGATCGCTGGTGTCAAAACCGAGCCTGGTCGGACCGTTCATTGAATACGGTGGATTCGGGTTACTCTCTAACTGCCAATCCCAAACGTGATACTCGAATCTTCATGAAACAGAATGCGATGGATACGCTCCGTAAAACGCTAGGGCCTGCTGCATCCAAGCTGCCGGATATGTCTGGTGTGTCTGAGGATTCCCTTGCTGAATTCGCGATCGCAGTTGACGCCGCCCGTCAGCGGCAGAAGCAGCTTCTGGAGGATTCTGCCAATCATTCCCTGCGTCTGGTGCCGGCCATGCTGCGGCCAGTCGTTCGCAAAGTGTTGTTCGGTTAGGTGTCCGGCATGAGTCAACTCGCACTTCAGGCCGAACATCTCAAACTGGCGCGGCTGCTCGGTTGCGATGAAGCCACCATCGCCAACATGAAGGGTCTTGATGTCGATGCGCTGCGCAAGCTCCGTGATGCCTGCACCTCGATGCTTTTTGATGGCGATCGCGAACGTCTGCAGAAAGTCGTAGCGTCTTCGCGGCTGCTGCCCAAGGCGCTGAAGGCGATCGTCGCAGAGAAGGCACTTGGCCCCACGCTGGGTTCACGGGTTGCCGGATTGCTGCCTCCCGACGAGGCAGCCGATATCGCCAAGCGAGTCTCGCTGGCGTTCAATACTGAAGTCACGCTGCAGATTGATCCGCGCAGTGCAGTCGATCTTCTGCGTCGTATCCCGGTGTCCCTGGTCGTTGCGGTGACGCGGGAGGTTCTGAAGCGTGGCGAGTACATTGCCATGGCCAGATTCGTGGATGCGCTGAGCGACGAACAGATCAAGGCAAGCATGGCCGTTCTGGATGATGAAGCCATGCTACGCATCGGCTTCTTTGTCGAATCACCGGATCGCCTTGAAGAAGTGGTCGGTTTGATGAGTGATGAACGTCTGCAGAAAGTTGTCAGCGTATCCGCCCAGAAGGAGTTGAACCTTGGTGGCGCTGTCATGGCCATGCTGGTGGGTGTGAGTGAAAACTTGCGCGCGCGCCTGGTCGAGGCAGCCTTATCCCATCCTGACGAACAAGTGGGCGCGCATTTGCTTGAAGCCGGAGCCGAGCATGATCTTCTGCCCATGCTTTCTGCTTTGCGCTCCAAATTATCGAAACCTTCTGCGTCTCGTCTTGACGCATTGCTGAGTCAATAGATCAATGGATATCGAACAAATTGACGATCGGGTCTGCATTGAGCGGCGCGAACAGATTGCCTATGTACGCCTGACCAGAAGTGACAAGCACAATGGCATGGATTTTCAGATGCTTCACGCGGTCAATAAGGCCAGCGAAAGTCTGAAGTCAGATCGGAACTGCCGAGCTGTCATCCTGAGCGGCGAGGGGCCTTCATTCTGCGCTGGTCTGGATGTGCAATCGGTGATGAAAACCCCAGCCAAGGCAGCGCTGGGTTATGCCAAGCTCTGGCAGCCTATGCGCAATGACTTTCAGCGTTGGTCCATGAGCTGGCGCGAGCTGGGCGTGCCCGTGATTGCAGCGGTTCACGGCAATTGTTTTGGCGCTGGTCTGCAACTGGCGCTGGGTGCCGATATCAGGTTTTGCACGCCTGAAGCACGCCTATCAGTGATGGAGGCCAAGTGGGGGCTGGTTCCGGACATGGGCGGTCCCACGCTGCTTCGCGAGCTGGTGGGTATTGATCTGGCAAAGGAGCTTTGTTTCACAGGCAGAGTCATCAGCGGCGAGCAAGCCGGCGAGATGGGACTCGTCAGCCATGTTGACGCCGATCCACTCGCAGCCGCAGAGCGCCTCTGCACCGAGATCATCATGCGTTCGCCCGATGCGGTAGGTGCAAGTAAATTTTTGTTGCAGGAATCCTGGGACGCTGAGGAATCGGAATCCCTTGGCGCAGAGCGACGCTGGCAGCGCCGTGTCATGGGACGCAGCAATCAGCGAATTTCGGTGGCCAATAATCAGAAGTCAGGGGGGAGCGCACAACCCTTCAAGCCTCGTTCGGTCTGAAGTGGTGTGCGGACTCTGAACGTGCAGCGTGAATCATCAAGCGAACGCACCCTGAACGCGGCTTCGACCCAGACGCGAACCAGGCTGATCACGATCCCGATGAGCCATTACTGTGAAAAAGCCCGTTGGGGACTCTTTCATGCTGGGCGAGATTATCGGGAAGAAGCGCATCTTCAGGGCTTTCATTATCTGGCCACGGGTATGCGTGGCTGGGGGCGCCGAGTCCCGGTTCTAGTTGAGGGGGGCGAGGTCATCACTGATTCCTCGCTTATTCTTGCCCATCTCGATAAACGGCTGCCCGATGCAAGAAAGCTTTATCCCGCGGCCCTGAATGTTGAGATCAAGGCGCTCGAGGAAAATTTCAGCACGGAACTCGGTGTAGAGAGTCGCCGGTGGGTCTATTTCCACTGGCTGAATGAAGACACTCGAAGCTTGCTTAAAGTAGCGGGGCAGGGAGTGCCCTATTGGCAGCGCGCAATTGCACCCGTCATGTTCCCGTTGATGCGTGCGTTTCTTTCGTCGCTGCTCGAGCCAACAGCAGACAAGGTTGAACGAGGTCTGGGGACAATTCAGCGGGCTTTTGACAATGTTGAAGCACGCTTGAGGGACGGCAGGCCCTATCTGCTGGGTGACAGGTTTACCGCTGCTGATCTGACATTCGCCTGCATGGCTGCACCTGTACTTCTGCCCAGAGAATACGGGATTCACTTGCCGACACTGGAAGAAGCACCAGAAGCTTGCAGAGCGGATGTTCGTTCATTCTCGCTGCATCCGGCGGGGCAATTCGCACTCCAGTTATTCAGGGCACGGGGGAGCATGAATTCCGGCCAGAGCACTTAGTATCCGTGCCATTCGATTTCGGAGAATCAATTGCCTAAAAGCTGTAGAACAAGGTGGCATGCCATCGATGGCGCAGTGACCCTGAACACGGCGATGTCTAATGCGTCAGTGTGATCTGAGTGCCGCAGTCTCAACTGCACTCAGACTTTGCCCATGCGAACAACCGCTGCCTGCGTCATGTAGTCATCATATGTCTTGGGGTGATTAGCGCCGCTGACATGATTGTCGACTTGCCTGACCTGTTCCAGGCGGGAGACTTCGCCCGTCTGGATATTGGATGCGGTCACGTGTCCCCAGCTCCAGTAAGGATGCTTGCCGTCCATGAATTTCTTGTCGCCGGATTCGTAGTGCGCGTAAGCCCCATCAAATGAACGGAACGGCAGGCCCTGACGGTCATAAGAGATCATGCCTGCCAGCAGTCCGTTTCGGGCGTCGAACCAGACCCTTTTCTTGGATACCGGCGCTCTGGGGAAGCCTGTGGGTTGTGCTTCTATCGTGATGACCTCCGGGATCATCTCGACGTCGGCATTCCAGAAGGAGTCACCGTTGGGGCCGCCATGGGTTTCATGCTTCCAGTCAGGGTCATCCGCGTTCCAGCCGCCACTCAGGCCGCCCAGAAAAGGACCTCTGTTGATGATCTTGTAATTGCCCCAGGTATATAGAGGATCTCCAGCGCCCCAGGCATCAGACAGATACAGGGACAGTCCTGGTACCAGGGGTTCAAAGCGCTGATTGGTTGGAAACTGACGGACACGCCTGAACTCCGGGACGTATCCGTATAGCTTGGGAAAGGTACTGTGGTCGTAATCCCAGATGCTCAGGAAAGACGTACCCGCAAACTGATTGGGCTCTGTGAAGACCACGTTGAAGAATCGCATCTTGTCCATGTGCTCAGGCCAGTACGGCTTGGGCTCCATGACCACCCGGCCGACTGGGGCGAGTTCGACAAGAGCGCCGGCATAGTGATGGCGCTTCTTCCCCTTGCTATCGATGACCTGAATTTCAGTGGCATACGTCACAGCGTCATGACGACCCCAGTTCAGGGTCTGAGCGGCCATGAGTTCGAGCGCGCTCTTAGGGTCCGGAAAGGGGTTTCCGCCAATCCACGGTCTGCCATCCGGCGCAACCACGTTTCCTTTTTCGTCGAACTTGGCCTTGCCTGCATTGGCAAGTGTTGCCTCGATGTATTCCCAGGGGGATGTTTTCATCAGATCCGACGTGGTCTTGACCACGCGCAGCTGACGACCATGTTTTAGGATCTGCTCGAAGCGAATGGGTTCCAGCAGATCACGGACATGCTCGACGTTGGCCGAGGTGATCATGTCACCCGTCTTGATCTTGCCCTTGGTATAGGCCTCGACGGAGAGCAGTTCATCCGGATACGCCTTGTTGATCTCTCCACTTGCTGCAATGGCATCCCAGGTTGAGCCGAGTACTCCTGTACTCAGTACGCCCTTGGCGGCGTCAGAGAGGAACTTCCGTCGACTGAAGAGTCGATCGAATTTTCGGATGTGCATATCTTTTCCAACGAGCCTGAAGTGGAATTTGGATTGATCTGGCAGTCACGGTGAGCGACGACCTCGTGAAAATCTCGGCCGCCTTCCGGCGTTCACGGATGAACGCGAACGCAATGCTCCTCACTTGAATCCTTTGTCTTCAACCAATGTGCTCGAATCAAAAGAGTTATGCCCCGATCATTGGGTGGGGGCCTATGTCGGAATGCTTGTTCATCATCTGCACCGCGGCGTCGGGCGCCTTGCTGTCTGACTATGCCGCATTCATCGACGCAGACAATCCTGAGTGTTTGTCCGCTTGGTGAGATGCCAGACCTATAAATCCAAGTCCGAGGAGCCGAACGTAGATGGATGACATCAGTGAAACAGTTGATGCCGAGAGGCCTGTCAGTTTTCGCTATGTCGATCGTGATGGTGTGGTCAGAGACGTGCAGGGCAAGGTTGGAGACACTCTGATGGAAGTGGCAACCCGTAATAGGGTGGCTGGTATCGACGGTGATTGCGGCGGAAACTGTGCCTGCGGCACTTGTCACGTGCGTATTGAGGTGGAACAGGCGCTCATGATCGCCGGGCCGCGACGTGACGAGACCGAACTGCTTGAGTTCATCGGCACACCTCCAGACGCCGGTACAAGACTCGGTTGCCAGGTCCTGGTAACAATGGATCTAGAAGGCGCAACGGTTACCGTAGTCGAGAGCTAGTTTCCTCTGTGCATGGGCTCTGGCCACGAATAACCCCCGACTGTCCCCATTAAACCCCTATCCGATGGGTAGGGGTTTGCTTATCGTTCAGCAATGAGATTTTGGATGCGCACGCTGCAGTTTGATCGGCGGCGTGACGCACAAAAAGCGGCTAAGACCGTCCGATCAGGCTGAGAAAAGGGGGAGACTGCATGACTTCTAATGAGCTGTTTCAGGACAGCTTCGTCTCGACAAAGCTTTATCCACCGACTTGGGATAGTCAGGCTATTCAGCGAGACAATCTTGTGCGTCTGGCGTCCTCGGGAAGAAAGACGTCTGTCTTTAGCATCGTCGCCGCGGCAGGTTCTGGCAAATCAACCTTGATGTCCCAACTCTACAGGCAGTTCGAGAATCAGGGGACAGCTACAGCATGGATCAGTCTGGACCCGGAAGACAATAGTCCACAGGCTTATCTGTCGTACTTCATCTCAGCCCTGATTGAAACCGATGCGACCCTGTCGGAGGCTGATCTCGGGCTGCAGAACGATTTGCTTTCCCGTGATCTGGAGGCCGCTTTCGACATTCTCCTTTCGAGAATCTCAAAAATCAGCAAGCCAGTGGCATTTTTTCTGGATGATTTCCAGCATATTGACGACGATGCGGTCACTCAATTCATGAACCGGCTGATCGCACACCTTCCGGATGCCATGGTGCTCGTGATCGGCAGTCGGACGCGCTTGCCACTGGCGCTTGGCCGCCTGCGCGTATTGGGCAGCCTGCGCGAGGTTGATCAGGAGGATCTCAATTTTGACGCCCAAGAAGCTGCGGCATTTCTGCGCCAGTCGCATTCAGTGGAACTTGACGGAACGGATCTGGCGTCTCTTCATGAAACTACGGAAGGTTGGGCTGCGGGCTTGCAGTTGGCTGCTCTCGCTTTGCGTCGTCATAAGGGAGAAGAGAGCGAACTGATACGGCAGTTTTCGGGGCGTGACCGGGACTTGACCAGTTATCTGGCTGAAAGCGTCCTAAAAAGCCAGCCAGAGAGTGTTCGTAAATTTTTGCTCTGCACAGCCCCCCTGAAGCGCATGTGTCCTGATCTGTGCCAGGCAGTCTCCGACCACCCCAAGTGCGGTGAAATGCTGGCCCTGATCGATAAATTGAAACTGTTCCTGATTCCGCTGGATCGCACCGGAAAATGGTTTCGGTATCACCATTTGTTTTCCGATTTTCTACAGAAACTTCTTATCGAATCAGAGCCGAATAAGTATCAGGAAATTTGCCAGAAAGCGGCAGCGTGGTGCGAAAGAGAGGGGCAGATCACGGAAGCCATTCAGTACTCACTGGATGCGGGCAAGTTCGTACAGGCTGCCGACCTGATTGGCGATCGTGCCTTGACCGTGTCTCAGATTGAGGGGGATCACCACACACTGCTTGAATGGACTCGCAGGCTGCCAGAGCGCTACCACTGGCGACGGCCGGAAATTGGTCTGAGTCGGGCCTGGTCCTGCGCATTCTCCCGAAACTCCGATTACGCCAAGGAACTCACTGAAACCCTGTTGGTGAAGCTCAGGGACGAGAATGATCAAACCTGGAAAATTGACGCCGGTAGGCGACAGGCATTGATCTACTTTGGCGAACTGATTCAGGCCATCGCCGATGCGACGGTGGATCGCTTCGATGACGGTATTGATCTGGCGTGGAATCTCAGCCAGAACATGCCCGAGGAAGAGTCGCCAATGATCGCGTCTGCATTCAACTGCGTGAGCTATGCGCGACTCGTGATGCGTGAATTTGATGCTGCCATCGAACACTCGGTGTCTGCCTATCGCAACGGACAGAAGAAGAATTCTGTTTATCCAATGGTCTGGTCTGAATTTCTGCATTCCATGGCAGACATAGAACTTGGCCGCATCCGCAGTGCCGCCGAGCACGGTGCCAGGGCAGATTCGTTGGCCCGCAAGGATGGCAAGATCAAGAGTTTCAACATATTCATGGCGGCCTTGATCAATGCCGAGATCGCCACGCAGCGCTGCGAGTTTGATCAGGCAGAACAATTGATGGAGGTCGGGCGGACGTTTTCTGTACTGTTTGGTCCTGTCGAGCCCTTGTTGTATGTCATTCGTAGCGACGCGCGAATATGTGCATGGAAGGGCAACATGGCCAAGGCATTGGAGCGTCTGGAGAAAGGGCGCGAGATCGCCATGAAGTCAAACTATTCGCGGTTGTATGCCGGTCTGCTTATTGAAGAGGCGACGTTGCATATCATTGCTGACCGAGCGGCAGACGCGGCGGAGACCATTCGCAGGCTGAAGTTGTTTGAAAGTGAGAATGCTGAGGTCAGGAGTTCCGGATGGGCGCGCGGACAGCGCAACATCATGAAATTCCTGGAAGCGCGGATGCTTCTGGTCAGTGGTGAGCTTGAAAAGTCGCTGACGGCCTTGTCACGACTGCAATACGTTCTGGGCAGTGACGCCGAAACGGCGTTGATGCTGACGCTCCGTGCCGTCAAGGCTGTGGCGCTTTGGCAGTTGGGCAAGGAAGCTGAATCGGTGCGCGAACTCGATAAGGCGCTAGCGGCTGCGTCTGATGATTTCTGTGCCTATCCTGTTATTGCGGCGGGGCGTGGCCTGATCCCGGTACTGACGGCCCTTCAGCAACGGCGAGGTCGGGACGTAGAAGCGGTCAAGAATACCCGACTCGGTTTCGAACAGTGGTTGATGGATGTCCTCAATGGTGAAAACACCGTCAGAGGGAAAATTATTGAAGTGCCGCATATTGAGGCGCCGAGTGTTGAAAGCAGGGATACCGATGTCCTGACTTTCAGGGAGTTGGAGCTTCTCAAGATGGCTGAAACCGGCCTGTCCAACAAGAAGTTGGCCAAACTTCTTTTTATCACCGAAGCCACGGTGAAGTGGCATATGCATAACGTGTACGAAAAACTAGGTGTAGGCAACCGGACAGCTGCCGCAGCACGAGCCAGGGAAATGCAATTGATCTGAATCATCAGTAAGCGCGTCACGCGCCATGCTGTGTGCTGGCCTTCTGACGTTTGAGCTATTTTGAAACTTGCGGCTGCGTACCGTGCTTGCGTCACCTGCTAGGCCCGACAGGATTCGACCACGGATCACGACGTGTTCCGGGGCGGGGAGCGTTAGCGACCCCACCTGTGCACAGGTTCGTATCACTTTGAGTGGGTTTGGGTCGTACCGGTACTCACTGCGTTGCCAGGACTATGGCGCGCCCGACAGGATTCGAACCTGTGACCCTCGGCTTAGAAGGCCGATGCTCTATCCAGCTGAGCTACGGGCGCATCGCAGGAGGGCGCAATTCTAGGCGATCCGCCAGTTCGTCGCAGGTGTTCCGGTGCAATTCCCGAGAAGCAGGCGAGGCTGGACAGCGGATTCCAGGCGAAATGCGCTGGATGAGGGCCGGGGACAGTGATTGTCGGCAGGATCTGCGCCCCCAACACTGCCTAACTATAGGCTGGCATTCTTGGAATTACAGCCGTGCATAGTATGGTTATCAAAACAGATTGGCCCGGAGACCACCATGACAACATTCGCACCCAAGGCAATTGAAAACAGCCTCGATCCAGAGCGCAAAGCAAGGCTCAAGGAACTGACCAGTACCCCCCTGATCGGGATGCCGTCCATCATGGTGTGGTTGGCGACCGTCACCATTTATCTGTCTTCCATGACCGCTGCCGTAATGGGCGTGATTCCGCTTTGGGCTGGCCTGATCATCAACAGCACCATTGGATACCTCACTTTCACCATCATTCATGACTCCTTGCATCGCAGTCTTTCGTCCAGCGCACGGCTGAATGATTTTCTCGGTCAGACGGCGGTTTTCATGATCACGCCTTATGTGGATCTGCGCATGTTTCGATGGGGGCACATCCTTCATCATCGCTTCACCAGCGGAAAAAAGGACCCGGATTACATCCTTCACGGTGCCTGGTGGACGCTGCCGTTCCGCTGGATGGCCATTGATGCCCTTTATCTGGTGCATGCCCTGCGCCAGGGCGACAAGGTTTCGGCCAAGTACATGAAGAGTTCCATGCTGATGGCGGCCTTCACGCTTTCAGCTGCGGCTATCCTTACGTGGATGGGCTACGGCCTGGAAGTGCTGATGTTGTGGTTCATCCCGTCGCGACTCATTTTTCTATCGCTGGGCTTCAGCTTTTTCTGGCTGCCGCACGTGCCACATGACACGACGCAGGAAGAAAATTTCACCAAGGCCACCACCGTGCGTCTGGGCATGGAATGGTTGATGGCCCCCTTGTTGCAGAACCACCACGTGCATCTGATTCACCATCTTTATCCGGGCACGCCGTTCTACAACAATGCCAAAGTCTGGAAGCTGATCGAGCCTGAACTGCGTCAACGCGACCTTGCCATTCAGCACGGTGCTGCGATTCATCCCACCATCTATACGGCACCTGGGCAAGCCGCCTGAGGCTTCTTGGTACCTCCAACTGAAGAACGGGGCCAGGTTGGGCTACTGGCTCCGAGTTTCTTCGGCCACATCGGCCTCAAAACTTGCGCCCTCAAGTACGTTGACCGACGGGTAATAGGTTTCGAAGGCCTGCTGTATGTCTTTCAGCGGCACATCGTCGTACTCGCCATGAAATTTCAGATATTCCATGTGCTGATTGCCGTGCAAATCGAAAGGATGATAGATCGAGTCCTGTGTGCCATCGAATTCCAAAGGGTGCAGGTCAAAGCGTTCGCACAGTGACAGGTTGAATGCCGGGGTCGCCTTGACCCACTTGCCATCCAGATAAAGCGTGGTGTACCCGTGATATCGAAAGATGTCGGAGCCCATGGACTGGCGCAGGCGCGCTGTCGACAGATGATTGCGGACATCCGCATAGCCCAGTCGCGCCGGAATGCCGACACGACGACACACCGCGGCAAGTAACACGGCCTTGTTGACACACCAGCCAGAATTATTCTGCAGAACCCGGCTGGCGCTCAGGCCCTCCACACTGATGCTGATGCCATACGGGTCGTACCGAATCAGATCGCGAACGGCGTAATACAGCTTGATCGCCTGCTCACGCGGAGAATGGGCAGGGGAGAAGTGTGCGTCTGTAAACGCCGCAACTTCAGGGTGATCAAAGTTGATCAATGGCGTGGGCGCCAAGGACGGATTCATGGTCTGGGTATTCAAATCAGTTCTCGTTGGCTGTCGAAGTGGCGTTCTTTGCCGCTAATGGGGTCCTGGAAGCTCAGGGCTCTGGCCAGTAGCTTGAGCGGCCTTGAGTAATCTTCATCAGCGACAAATTGCTGCAGTTCCGGGTAGAGGCGGTCGTTGAGGATAGGCGCACCCAGTGCGCTCATGTGTACCCGAAGCTGATGCGTCCGGCCGGTCACGGGTCGGAGCTCATACAGATTGTTATCGCCAAGCCGCTCGATCATTCGGATATGCGTTTCGCTATTGGGCGCTCCCGGAGTCTCTTTCATGCGAAAGAAGGGCTCGCCACGGACCAGCCTTGAGCGGTGCGTCATCGCTGTTGTTAGTGCCTCTCGATGTGGAGCCAGGGCTTCGTATGTCTTGGTGATCTGGCGTAGCGGAAACAACTGCTGATAGCGCGAGCGCGTATCGGGGTTGACCGAAAAGGCGACTAGTCCGGCGGTATCCCGGTCAATCCGGTGCAGTGGTGCCAGTTGCTCCAGTCCGGTCTGTTGCCTCAGGCGGGTCAGCAAAGTGTGGCGCACATATCGCCCGCTGGGAATGACCGGCAGGAAATGTGGCTTGTCCGCCATCAACAGGTGATCATCCTGATGCAGGATAGATGCTGCGAAGGGAATCTCTGTTTCGTTGGCAACTTCGCGGTAATAACGAAGGCGCAGACCCTCGCGATACGGGTCGCCCGGTTGCAGGTCTGAACCATCATCGAGTGTCACCAGATTCCGGGCGAAACGGGACTCCCATTGAAGTCGCGTGACACCCGGAAACCTGGCATCCAGAAAGTCGATCAGGCTCGGCCAATCTCCGGCCGGCAGGGTGATGGCGCTGGCACTGAGTCCATCAATCATCCGTGGAGATGCGTCCTCCGTCATTTGATCAATAGTGCGGTGGAAGCTCATCTGCAGGTGAATATGCCTCACCCTGATTGTCTGGCTGCGCCTTTATTCTCTCCAGAAGTTGTCGGCAAAAAATCTGGAGCTGATCAATCTGTTTCTGCTGGCGTGCCACGGTATCGCTGAGCACGCGCAAGGTATCGTCCTGGTAGGCGATGCGAGATTCCAGATCAATCAGCCGTTCTTCGTCCCCCATCCCTACATGTCCGGCAGGCGTTCGAACGAAGGCATGCCTTCGCGAATGGTATGGAAGGATTGTTTGTCGACCGTAAAGATAGCCAACTGTGGATCTCCAAATGCGGAAGGATTATCCAGGCTGCCCAATTTAACGAAGTTGACCCCTGCAAATGCCGGTGCCTTGCTCAGGATGGGTGTCCCGCAGTCAGCGCAGAATTCACGCGTCACCGGCGTCTCCAGATCGGCTCGCCTGAACTGCTTGGGTGTGCCTTTGACGTATTTGAAGCCGTTTTCAGGGATGCCAACAATGACATTGGGGCTGCCGCCGGAGACGTGAACACATTCGCGACAGTGACATTGCGCATTCATGACGGGCTCGGCGTCGATCTCATAACGAATCGAGCCGCAGTAACATCCACCTTCTGCCTTCATTTGATTCTCCTCGTTTAATTTGGGGTCCGGCAGTGGAGAATGGGCGAACAAGGGCTGCGCAGGCAAATCCGTCGTCCTCAGTTCGGTGCTGAAGCGATGCATTTAGCTCAGGAGTGAAGAAATTTGGAATCAAACCCGCTGCACAAGGCGCTGCTGAAGCTTCAGCGCATGGAGATGGCTCTGGTGCGGGCGCGCATCGCCTGTCCGGGCGTCATTGCGGATCGTGACTACCATCGGCTGCGCTATATCTTGGGCTTTGCGCGCTTGCATGTGTTCTCTCCTGGCGCGGCGCTTCGCAGTGTTTCCCGGGCAGACCTCGCCGTGGATGAAGGTATCGTCGCGCCTTTTCGCGAACTCACCGTGCGCGCGCTCTATGGGCCTCTGTATCGGGAAGAAAGCCTGAAGCTTCGTCTGGAGAAAAGTGCTTCTGTTCTGGAGCCCCTCAGGGCAGCGCTGGAATCAGCGCGCCCAAAACTCCTGGCCCAGCATCGGGCGGAGCTCTCCGAGGCAGAACTCGATGCAGAAGTAGGCTGGCGTTCCCTGGTCAGCATTTGCGGCGGCGGAGGGGGCGCCGGATATGTCTACATTGGCGCGGCAGCGCGGCTGCGAGCAGAAGGCATGAGTTCGGATTATCTGGTCGGATCGTCCATTGGCGCCCTGATCGGTGCTTTCTTGGCCCGCTCGCGTGAGCTGGATATTCAGGCCCTGATGGATTGGGCGAAGCGCCTGAACATGAGCAGCATTTTCTCGCGCCCGATGGTTGGGCCAAGCTACACCTTGCCGGGCTTGCTGCGTTTGCATCTGAAAGGGCTTCATCAGGCCATGCAGCATCCGGATGGATCGCCGCTTCGCCTTTCAGATCTGGAAATTCCCTATGAGGCTGTCATTTCCGGCCTGCGCACCCGCGTGTACGACCACCTGCCAGAGGGCCTTCGCGAATTCTCGAGCGTGGGTGGGGGCGGAAAGCGGTTTTCAAAATTGCTCGCCGAACGCATGTTGATGCTGGCGACTTTTGCCAATCCCAATGTAGTGAAGCCACTGGTCCTGGGGCGCGACGCGAGTACTTCCGCCATGCGGGTCGTGGACGCCGTTGGATTGTCGGCAGCGATTCCCGCCGTTCTGCAGTACGAACCCATTCGCCGGGATGCGCAGTCGGATACGGTCCTGGCCCAATTACGCGAGGCGCATAGCGTGGCACTGTTCCTAGACGGCGGGGTTTCGGCCAATGTTCCCGCCAGGATCGCCTGGGAAGGGGTTCAGGCGGGGAGGATCGGTACGCGTAATGCCTTTTATCTGGCTCTGGATTGTTTCCATCCTCAATTCGAGCCGCGTCACCTGTGGCTGTGGCCGGTCACGCAGGCCGTGCAATTGCAGATGCCCGCGCAACGCCCTTATTTTGACTGGTTGATGAAATTTGAACCGACCTTGTCGCCGATCAATCTATTGCCACCAGCGCGAGATTTTGACCGGGCCTTCAAATGGGGCTGGGACCAGGCCGAAACGATGTTGCCGTTTCTGAAGCAGGCGCTGGAGCCTGTGCCGTGGCTTCCGGGTCACTGATCCACGCGTGCCCGGCGCCTATTGCTCCGGTTCCTGCGTTTCGGCAGGCTCGATTGGGGCAGCGTCAGCGGGCTCCGAATCTGCGCCTGCCGCTGCCTCATGATTGGTTTCAGCTGCCTCCACCTGGGTCTGCTCATCCGCAGTCGGCAGGGCATCGACCTTGGCGACCGGCGTATCTTCCGCGCGTCGGCCGGTCTTGCCAAACGGCATTTCGATTCCAAAGGCGAGCAGGGCAGAGCCGCGTCGGTCTTCCTCGGGTAGCTCTTGTGGCCAGGTGTATCCGGCCACTAGTTCGGCAAACAGGCGATCTGAAAACAGGGGGTGGCGGTAGACCGCACGACTGCCATATTCGCGAATCGAGACCGGTGCTTCGGTAAAACCGCGGATGAACGCTTCTACCGCAATGCCGCGCCCTTTCCGCAAACCCTGATAGTGAATCAGGGCACTGCGCCAGTCGAAGCCGCGTGATTCTTGCGAAGCAGTGCCCAGATTGCTGAATCGCAGAAGCCGGGTGGGCGAAAGCACGCGACTGAAGTCAATGCCAGGGGTGATGCCGAAACGATCGCGCGTATTCCAGAACGGCGTCATGCGGATATGGATCAGGTTGCGCGTGTCCGAATAGGCGTTGTAGCGGACTCGGCTTCGCACGAACAAGCGAGGGTTCCGCAGGTTTCGGACCCCCACCCGGAAGTCAGTGGAAAAGCGGTCGCTGGCGGGCAACGCATAGCCCAGACCGCCGAGCCATTCGTCACGATCATCGATGCTGGGAAACTGCGAGCGCAGGGCAAAGCCTTCCTGTCGGTCGCGTACGAAATCATCCTCATTGTCACGACCCAGGAACGCAGAAAATCTTTGTTCGAGATTCGGTAGATCGACCCGCACGTCCATGCGTACGCGCTCTTTGTTTCCGTAGAAATCAGAGTAGGTATAGGACGTTTCAACGCGACCGTGCGCGCCGCGTGCGGCTTCAACATTCCGGTGCTCGCCGAACAGGCCGTCAAACCAGAGTGAGGCACTGCACAGGGTCTCGTGAAGTCGTCGGCGAGTGGCATCAATCAGTCGCACCTCATCCGGGTGTAGGTCCAGGCAGGGATGCTCTTCAAGCTCATCCGCAGGTCCGTACACAAGCTCCGCTTCGGTCAGTTCCTCCGATTCGTCGATGTCGCGTTCCAGCTGCTCCTGCGTATCCGGTGCGTCGACAGATGACGCCTGAGTGCTTTCGAGCGGGTGGTCGATCTGCTCTTCGGGTACTCGCTCAGGCGCTTGCGATTGTGTTTGCGCAACACTGGCTGAGCATAGCCACAGCAGGATCAGGCCCGCAGGAAATGTCCTTCTGAAATCCAATGCCATAAGCGCATCTCTTGATTATGTCGCCGGGAATCTGCACAGCACCCTCGCGGGCCCTTAGGTTATCCCAGATCACGGATATGAACCTGTCTGGGTGGAGGCATGCAATGCCGCTCGTTCAGGGGCGGGTCACGGCTGCTGCGGTTTGATGCAGGGGCAATATCACAACCCTTCATCAGGGAGGATGAGATGAAAACCCGTACCCCCAGAAAGGCTGCAAATGCCCTTGCGTGCAGCGCCGCTATGCTGGCTGCCATCAGCGCCGGGACTGTGTTCGCCCAAGGTGCTTATTACGATCCGGTCCGCGATGTGATGGTGCCGCGTGTGGTTCCGGCGCCTTCGCCCTATGACGATAATCATGAACCAACCGTCAGTTACCAGACCCACAACAGCTTTCATTTGCAGATTGGGAATGGCGGTTTGGTCGGCGGTCCGAGCGCCATTTCGGTTGACCACGGGAGCGAGGTCCTGATGACACTGGAGTCGCGGTATGACACGGCACTGCAGATTGAAGGCTACGATTTGAGAGTCAATGTGCCTGCCGGACAGCAGGTTGTTCTGAAGTTCACTGCTGAACAGCCCGGACGCTTTGCTTATCGCCTTGCCGGGAGCAATCGTTCTTTAGGCGTCCTGGAAGTTGGGCCGCCAAGACAACAGGCGGCTGGACAATTAGCACCCTGATGGCCTTGCGTATCCACCGATAGGGCTGCGCGGTCTGTCGCTCAGGATCACACCGCGGCAGGACGGTTCATCAGTCGGCTGTTGACCAGCAATGCGAAGCCGCCGGCTGTGAAGAGCATCAACACGCCATACAAGCTTCCGGGAATTGCCATTGCAGGGCTGTTCAGGATGGCCGGACTCAGCGCGATGGCAATCGCTATGGTTGCATTGTGAATGCCGACCTCCATGCCAATGGCAATCGCCTGTCGGCGTTCCAGCCGGGCAGCCAGTCCTGCGCCGTAGCCGGTGGCCAAACTCATCAGGTTGAAAGTCAGGACTGCGCCGCCGAGCACCGGCAGATAACGGCTCAGCGTGTTCCATTCTTTGATGATCACCAGCGCGGCCATCGCAATGAGCAACAGCGCCGACAGAATCTTGGCCGGTTTGGCCATTCGATCTGCCAACGAGGGAAACCTTGTGCGCAAGAACATGCCAACTGCAACCGGTCCCACAACGATGACAAAAACCTGCGCAATTTTTGCGAATTGCGGCGGGACGGCCTGATCACTGGACAGAAAGTAGTGCATGGACACGCCCAGAATCAGGGGCAAGGTGAGCAGCGCCAGCAGTGAATTGATCGCCGTCAAGGTGATATTGAGGGCTACGTCGCCATTGGCAACATGGCTGTAGAGATTTGCCGTGATGCCACCAGGCGTGGCGGAAAGCAGCATGAGCCCCACCGCGAGATCTGGCGGTAACTTGAATGCGAGTGCAATAACAAAGCAGACCACCGGGAGCAGCAGTGTCTGGCAGATCAGCGCCACGATGACTGCACGCGGGTACAGCAGCACGCGGCGAAAATCGTCGAGCGTGAGGGACAAGCCAAGGCTGAGCATGATCGCGCCCAGCGCGAGGGTCAGGAACATCACCATCGGTTCAGTTTCTCCGTATCTACCCTGCAGCTTTTCTTATCTGCGTTCATTTGAACAGATCGCACTGGCACCGGTGACGATGGTTCAGCAATCGACTTGCCCCACGATCAAGGCGCGGGTGCGCGGGGCGAGGCCGATGCGACCGACTTCATCCTTGCGTTCTGCACAATTGCGGGCGCCAGTCCCGGTCGGTATTGCAGGTTTCGAAAAGAAGAAGCGGCCGCATCACATCGGATTAACCGCCAGAAAACGCTGGCTTGCGTTTCTCCAGAAACGCCGCGATGCCTTCACGTGCATCATCGCTCTGGCTGATTGAGACAATGGATTCGCCTTCGAGCGCGAGTTGATCACTGAGCGCGCGACCGGCGCTGGCCTGCAGTAGACGACGGACACCGCCGTATGCTTTGGTCGGGCCGGATGCGAGACGCCGGGCCAGTTTTTCCACCGCATCGTTCAAACCGTCGGCATCGTCATAACAGGCGTTAAGCAGACCCCAGTCTGTGGCCTCTTTGGCACTGAGTACGCGATTGGTCACCATCAGTTCTTCTGCGCGGCGCAGGCCAACCAGCCTGGGCAGAAACCAGCTGGAGCTACTATCAGGGGTCAGTCCAACTCCGGTGAAGGACATTGTGAATTTGGAATCCACAGTGGCGTAGGCAAAACTGGTGGCCGCAACCAGACCAAGGCCTGCCCCGGCAACCGTACCCGCGACTTGCGCAATCACTGGCGCATCCATGGACGACAGGATCTGAATGGCCCCATGCACGGCCGTCAAGAGTTCCTGAAGGGCATCTGGCAGTTTGTCGCCCGCGTCAGCGAAAGAGGCAAGATCACCGCCGGCACTGAACAATTTGCCCTCAGACGCGAGGATCACGACACGAATGTCGGGGTTGTCGCGGCAAGTCTCGGCGACTTGCAGAAACTCCCGCGCGAATTCGATGTTGATTGCATTGGCACGCTCAGGGCGGCAAAAAGTGATTCGAGCGATACCGTCCGCATGCTCCAGGCGCATGTATTCATTAGCCATTACTGATGATGTCTCCGTGAGTTTGTATGTGAGCGCGTGGCGCGTTAAGTCTTGATCAATGGGCCGTCGATCATAATTCAAAGCTGGCAGCAGGTTCTTGTGGACCGGTGTTGCCATTTGGTCTGACGCCATGCCGGTCACTTCAGGCGGCTGCATGTAGGCACCAGGATTCGCTCTGGCATCGCTCCAGCACCCGGAACCGCTGTCACTCGCAAGGGAACAACAAATATCGCATGGCATCATCGGAGCATTTATCACGCAATAGCAGATGGCTTTGGATTGGCCTGCTCGCTGTGCTGCTGATCGGCCTGACGGCATTGTGGCGTCTGACGCCTCTGGGCGAATGGACCAGCCCTGAGAAACTCAACGAGCAGGTCTCATCGATGCTGACCTGGCCCTGGGCGCCTCTGAGTCTGGCCGCAATCTATCTGCTGGGAAATGCGCTGATGTTTCCCAACATCGCGTTGAATCTTGCCGTCATCGTTGCCTTGGGTTCGGTCTGGGGTGTGGCGGCCGCCATGGCGGGGACTTTATTGGCGGGCGTCGGCGCTTTTCTGATTGGCCAAAGATACGGGCAGAACCTGTTGAAGCGTCTTGACGTGAAAGCGATGAATCGTCCGCTCAAGATGGTCAGAGAGAGCGGTCTGCCGGGCATGATTCTTCTTCGAATGCTGCCCATCGCACCATATCCGGTCGTGAATCTCGCCGTCGGTGCGGGAGGCATTGCGACTGGCACCTTTATTCTGGGCACGTTTATCGGGGTGCTGCCGAGTCTGGTGGCCATGGGCGTGATCGGCTTTCAGCTGCGTCAGGTCTGGGAATCTCCGGATCCTGCAAGTATCAGCGTGCTGGTGCTCATTGTCGTCGCCTACGTGGTGCTGGCCTGGTTGATCAAAAGGCGTTTGTCTTCGCGCGTCGAAATACCGGCTTCGGCATAGCGTTTGCTTCGTCAGAGAAGGGGTGGTTGCCATCAAGATAATGACGCTCAACATGCACAAGGGGTTTTCGGTATGGAACCGACGCTTTGTGCTGCATGAACTACGAGAAGCCATTCGTGAGTCAAAAGCGGATGTCGTATTGCTGCAGGAAGTCCTCGGTGAACACCGAGAGCATTCCACTCGCTGGGAAAAATGGCCGCAAAACAGTCAATACGAGTTTCTCGCCGACACGATCTGGTCGGCGCATGCGTACGGCAAGAACGCGGTCTATCCGGCTGGTCATCACGGTAATGCGCTGCTGTCCAAGTTTCCAATTACACACAGCCAAAATCACGACGTCTCAACCTACACGCAGGAGAAGCGTGGTTTGCTGCATTGCGTAATTGAGCAGCCCGGCAGAGCAAGACCTCTGCACACCATCTGCGTGCACCTTGGCCTGTTTGAGCGCCATCGCAGACAACAGCTCGACATGCTGACTGAGCTGATCGAACGCGAGGTGCCGCAGGATGCGCCCTTGCTGGTTGCCGGTGATTTCAACGACTGGCGTCAGTACGCTCACAGAAAGCTCGAACGAGACGCGGGCCTTCGCGAGGTGTTCATCAGCGCTTCTGGTCGTGCCGCCCGAACCTTTCCGGTGCGCTTTCCGATTCTGAGGCTGGATCGCATCTACGTGCGTAATCTCGAAGCCGCTCAACCCAGAGTGCTGACTTGCGCACCATGGACACGTCTTTCAGACCATGCACCGTTGCAGATTGAGGTGAGCGCATGAGCGACCGTGAATGGACACGCGACAACACGATCAACCTGCTCGAGAACGGCGAGGATTTCTTTGCCGATGTATTCGATGCCATTGCCCTGGCAAGCAAGGAGATCATCATTGAGACCTACATCTGGTTTGATGATGAAGTTGGACAGAGGCTGCAGACGCTGCTGATTGAAGCGGCGGGGCGGGGCGTCCAGGTTGATGTCACCGTCGACGGCTATGGGTCAGCCTCACTCACAGAGGAGTTCTATGCGCCTTTGAGTGAGGCTGGCGTGAATGTCCATATCTATGGCCCGGTGCGTCCGGTGCTTGGAGACAAGACCGATCTCTTCCGTCGTTTGCACCGCAAGATCGTGGTGATCGACGGTCGCTGGGGATGGATTGGCGGCATCAATTTTTCAGTCGAGCATCTGCGGAGTTTCGGATCAAAGTCGAAACAAGACTATGCGGTCCGGGTAAAGGGCCCCATCGTTGATGACATGCGTCAGTTCTGCCGTGAGGCGCTTGGTGAGAAGAATCAGCAGCGTCGCTCGTTACGGGGCTTTTTCCGGCGCCTGCCGCGCGGCTGGGACATGCCAGACAGCAAGGCCCAGGCACTGCTGGTGTCACGAGACAATCACAATCGGCGCACGGCCATCGAAGCGATGTACCGAATGGGGCTGCGCAATGCGCAGTCGGACATCATCATCATGAACGCCTATTTTTTCCCGGGGTACCGCTTTCTTCGCGCCATGCGCCAGGCGGTGCAGCGGGGAGCCCGTGTCCGCCTGATTCTACAGGGATCACCTGACAAGTATTACGTGAAGTTCGCCGGCTCCACGATGTATGACCATCTGCTCAATATCGGCGTTGAGATCTGGGAATTCATGGAGCGGCCGCATCACGCCAAGGTGGCCATCATGGATGCCGCCTGGGCGACAGTGGGTTCGAGCAATCTTGATCCGTTCAGCCTCTCCCTGAATCTGGAGGCCAATCTCTTCGTGCGAGACAAGACTTTTGCCAGTGACTTGCGTGCGCGGCTCGAAACGCTCATGGACGAGCACTGCCGGAGAGTGACCCGTGAAGAGGTGGCGCATCGAAGTGCAATTTGGCATGTCTGGCGCTGGATGGGTTATCACCTGCTGCGCCATTTTCCGCGCATGGCGCAGCTCGTCCCCATCGAGAAAGACCGCCTCAAGACCATCAATTCCTAGCTCTGTGCGCCGACACTATCAAGACAGTGCAACAGGGCATGCGACGAACTGGATACGGCACGGCCTCGGTGCCGAACCCAACCCAGGTTCCGGTGTGGTTTGAAGCCGGAAACATTCAGAGCCCGAACGGAATCGTCGATCATCGAAACGGGCAGGACACTCCAACCCATTCCGATCGCCGCCAGCATCTTCAACGTCTCCAGATAATTGGTGGCGAGTCGCACGCGGGGTTCTGCAGCATGACGTGCCAGTTCGGCGCGGATGATGCGATGCGTGTAAGTATCCTCATCTGGCAGCACAGCCGGATACTCCGCCAGTGTCTTGAGGCTGACGCGATGCCGTTGTGCAAGAGGGTGCATGGGCGAGACCACGACCTGAAGCGGGTCTGGCCAGATGGTTGCCGAATCGAGTTGCGGTACGGCCAGCAAGGGCAGGGTCACGATGCCAAGCTCAAGTTTGCCGGCCACCACCGCTTCGCAGGCATCTTCTGAATCCATGAAATGCAGGTCCAGATCGACGTCCGGGTAATCGGCGACAAAGCGCTTCAACACCGGTGGCAGACGGTGCAGGCCGATGTGATGGCTGGTGCCAATGGATAGCCGGCCTGTTACGGCGCCACTCAGGTGCGACAGCGCACGCCTTCCATCCTCAACCGTTTGCAGGACGCGCCGAGCATAGGGGAGCAGGGCGGCTCCGGCGTCTGTCAGCAGGACGGATCGGCCAACGCGGTCAAACAGGCGCTGGCCGATCTGATCTTCGAGTGCTTTCAGACGCTTGCTGATGGCCGGTTGCGACAGGTGCAATAGTTCTGCGGCTTGCGTAAAGGAGCCGCTGTCTGCCACTTCAATGAAAGCGGAAAGGTTTTGCGTGTCCATGCCTGCAGTATGCCAAACAAGAATCCATAATATAAAAAGGATTCATTAGAGTAATGATGGACAGCGGCGTAGCATGCTGTCCCAGACGCCGTGTTTCGCAGCGAATTTACGTCGCGGAAACTTGATCGGCAGTACACAAACCGTCGATGGAGGCCATGCCTCCATGAACAGAAGCTCCGGCTTCAGCACTCAGCGAGATCGCTATGACCATTCAGAAAACACTGTACGACAAGCTCTGGGACGCGCACCTGGTTCACGACAACGGCGATGGCTCAGGTCTTTTGTACATTGACCGCCATCTCGTGCACGAGGTCACCAGCCCACAGGCATTTGAAGGTTTGCGCTTGGCCGGTCGCAAGCCCTGGCGGATTGCTGCCAATCTCGCCGTGGCTGATCACAATGTTCCGACTACCGATCGCTCGGGCGGCATCAGCGACCCAATCTCAAAGAATCAGGTCGATGCGCTGGACGCCAACTGTGATGAGTTCGGTATCACCGAATTCCGCATGAATGATGCGCGTCAGGGCATCGTTCACGTGATTGGCCCTGAACAGGGCGCCACCTTGCCGGGCATGACCGTGGTTTGCGGCGATTCGCATACTGCGACACATGGCGCTTTCGGGGCCCTGGCCTTTGGCATTGGCACATCTGAAGTCGAGCATGTTCTGGCTACCCAGTGTCTGGTGTCGAAGAAGTCGAAGAACATGCGCATTACGGTGCAGGGCCAGGTCGGCCCGGGCATCACCGCCAAGGACATCGTGCTGGCCATCATCGGGCGTATCGGTACCGCCGGTGGCACTGGCTACACCATCGAATTTGCCGGCGACGCCATCCGGGCCTTGTCCATGGAAGGCAGGATGACAGTTTGCAATATGGCGATTGAGGCGGGCGCTCGCGCTGGTCTGATCGCGGTCGACGACGTGACCATCGATTACGTGCGTGATCGACCTTTCTCGCCGCGCGGCGAGAATCTGGACAAGGCCATTGCCTGGTGGAAGACACTGCATTCGGATGCGGGCGTCAGCTTTGACAAGGAGATCGAGATCTCTGCCTCTGATATCGAGCCGCAGGTGACCTGGGGCACCTCGCCTGAAATGGTGCTGCCGGTTGGGTCGCGGGTTCCCGATCCGGCCAGCATGACCGACGCGGTCAAGCGCAGCGGAATGGAAAAGGCACTGGCCTACATGGGCCTTGAGGCGAACATGCCTATTCAGGACATTCGCCCCGATAAGGTCTTTATTGGTTCCTGCACCAATTCGCGCATCGAGGACCTGCGCGCCGCAGCTGCGGTCGTCAAGGGCAAGGTCAAGGCGCCGAATATCCGGCTGGCGATGGTGGTTCCGGGCTCCGGCTTGGTCAAGACACAGGCTGAGTCCGAAGGACTTCACCAGATTTTTCTCGATGCTGGTTTTGAGTGGCGCGAACCCGGGTGTTCAATGTGTCTGGCCATGAACGCAGACCGACTGGAACCCGGCGAGCGCTGTGCCAGCACCTCCAACCGAAATTTCGAAGGTCGTCAGGGGCAGGGCGGTCGTACGCATCTGGTATCTCCGGCAATGGCCGCCGCCGCTGCGATTGCGGGGCATTTCGTTGATGTCCGGAGCATGTCGTGAGCAATCTGCTGCTCGATGCCGCTGAGGAAGATTGCCAGCGGTACTTCGTCGAGATTATTCCTCACAATGGTGCGCTAGGCATGCGATTCGTGAGTCGTGCCCCTGGCCGCGTTGTCTTTGATCTGCCCTACCGCGAGGATCTTGTTGGTGATCCAAGCTCAGGCGTGATTCACGGCGGTGTGATTACGACATTGATAGATGCCGCCTGTGGACAAGCAGTATTGACTAAGCTGCCCGAACTGCGCCGCGTGGCAACACTGGATCTGCGCATCGACTACCTACGACCTGCGCAGCCCGGAAAGACCGTTCGCTGCGTTGCGGAGTGCTATCGGCTGACACGCAAAGTGGCCTTTACCAGGGCAACGGCGCACGACGGTGATGAGAACGATCTGCTGGCCACCTCGGCAGGTACATTCATGGTTTTTGCAGATGCGACTTCCTCGCATGCGGCTGCCGGCCTGGTGAAGCCCTCATGAGCAATGAAGATCAATTTCGGGTCACACGAAGCTTTGAAGAACTCAAGCCGCTGATCGAGTCCATTCCTTATGCGCGTTACATGAATTTTTCGGTGATGCGTGATGGCGGCGATGTGGTGGTTTGCATGCCGTTCGGAGAATCCAGAATTGGCAACGCATCTCTTCGCGCGATCCATGGCGGCGCGCTCGGTGCCTTGATGGAATTCGCTGCTATTTGCCAGCTCCTGACCGTATCCGAAGTGGCCCGAGTCCCGAAAATTATCAGCAACACTGTTGAATACCTGCGATCCACTTCGCAGGTGGAGACTTTTGCGCGGGCCAGCATCACGCGTCGCGGCCGGCAGATTGCCAACGTCAAGACCATTGCTTATCAGAACGACATCAACAAACCCGTGGCGACTGCCCGGGCCCACTTTCTCCTCGCGTCCAAAGCGAAGAACGAGGTTTCATCATGAGAGCTTTTAGCAAGATTACGGCCAAAGTCGCGCCGCTCGACCTGTCGAATGTCGATACGGATGCCATCATTCCCAAGCAGTTTCTGAAGTCCATCAACCGCACGGGTTTTGGTCCGTTCGCCTTCGATAATTGGCGCTATCTGGACGAAGGTGATCTGGATACCGACCCCGCGACACGCAGGCCAAATCCGGACTTCTTCCTCAATCAGCCCCGATATCAGGGTGCCGAGATTCTGCTTGCAAGAGAAAATTTTGGGTGCGGTTCATCGCGTGAGCATGCGGTGTGGGCACTGGACCAGGCTGGGTTCCGTGCGGTCATTGCGCCGAGCTTTGCGGATATCTTCTACAACAACAGCTTCAAATCCGGCTTCCTGCCGCTGGTGTTAAGCGATGCCCAACTTGATCAGTTGTTTGCCGAGCAAGCTGAGGAAGAGGGTTATGCGCTGACCATTGATTTGCCTGAACAGCTGGTTGTCACCCCAAGTGGTGATCGCATGCATTTCGAGATTGACGAGTTTCGCAAGAACTGCCTGATTCGCGGGCTCGATGAAATCGGCCTGACCCTGCAGAGAGCCGAAGACATCAAGGCCTACGAGGCTAAGCGGGCTGAACAGGCCCCGTGGTTGTTCGCGAGCTGATCCCGGTTTCAACACCCAAGCAGACCCACTTCCAGACTTTGCTGATTTGATCAATTACACATGAACAAGAAAATTCTGATTCTCCCCGGTGATGGTATCGGCCCCGAAATCCTGACCCAGGCCGAGCGTGTGCTGGAAGTACTGCGCGCCAGTGGTGAGAAAATCGAATGGCGTCACGGCCTGCTCGGCGGCATCGCCGTTGATCAGGAGGGTTCGCCTTATCCGGAGTCGACCCAGAAGGCAGCGCGTGAAGCGGATGCCATTCTCATGGGGGCCGTGGGCGGCCCCAAGTACGACGAGCTTCCGCGCGAACTGCGACCGGAGCGCGGCATTCTGGGGATTCGCAAGGACCTGCAGCTGTTCGCTAATCTGAGGCCCGCGCTGGCCTATGAAGAACTGGCAGCAGCGTCTTCGCTCAAGCCCGAGGTCATTGCTGGTCTGGATATCCTGATTCTCAGGGAGCTCACCGGGGACATCTACTTTGGCGAACCGCGTGGACGACGCAAAACGGCTGAAGGTTTCGATGAGGGCTTCGACACCATGAAGTACAGCACGCCAGAAGTGGAGCGCATTGCGCGGGCCGGCTTTGAGGCGGCGCGCAAGCGCTCCGGCCGTCTCTGTAGCGTGGACAAGGAAAACGTGCTGGAAACCTCGCGTTTCTGGCGCGAGACGGTGATTCGCATCGGCGCCGAGTATCCGGATGTGGAACTCAGCCATATGTACGTGGATAACGCAGCCATGCAGCTGCTGAAGAATCCGCGGCAGTTCGATGTGATCGTGACCGGCAATATTTTCGGCGACATCCTGTCGGATGAAGCCTCGATGCTGGCAGGCTCCATCGGCATGCTGCCGTCGGCCTCGCTGGATGCGAACAACAAGGGTCTGTACGAGCCGATTCATGGCAGCGCGCCGGATATCGCTGGACAGGACAAGGCCAACCCGCTGGCCACCATCTTGTCCATTGCGATGATGTTCAAGTACAGCTTTGGTCAGAGCGATGTTTCGGATCGTATCGAGGCCGCTGTCAAGAAGGTGCTGCGAGACGGTTACCGCACGGGGGACATTGCCTTGCCGGGCGAGAAGGTGATCGGGACTCAGGCCATGGGTGACGCCGTGGTCGCCGCACTCGGCTGATCAGGGAGACAGAATAATGACGATGAAGACAGGATTGGTCGGCTGGCGCGGCATGGTGGGCTCTGTACTGCTGCAGCGCATGGAACAGGAAAAGGACTTTGACCTGATCGAGCCACATTTTTTCAGCACCTCAAATGCAGGCGGAAAGGGGCCGGACGTGGGTGCCGGGGCGGGGACCCTGCTCGACGCAGGCAGTATTGATGCCCTGTCTTCGATGGACGTCATCATTTCCTGCCAGGGCGGTGACTACACCCAGGAGATTCACCCCAAATTGCGTGAAGCCGGTTGGAAGGGCTACTGGATTGATGCGGCCTCATCGCTGCGGATGAAAGACGATGCCACCATCATTCTGGATCCGGTCAATTACAAGCTGATTGAGCAGTCTCTGAACCAGGGTGTACGCGACTACATCGGTGGCAATTGCACCGTCAGCCTGATGCTGATGGGCCTGGGCGCTCTGTTCAGTGAAGGCCTGGTCGAATGGGCCACAGCCATGACCTATCAGGCGGCGAGCGGCGCTGGCGCGCAGAACATGCGCGAACTTTTGGCCCAGATGGGTTTTGTTCGCGATTCCGCGATCGAACTGCTGGACGACCCGGCCACCGCCATTCTGGACGTGGATGCCAAGGTCACCGAGATGATGCGCGACCCGGGCTTTCCGACAGAGCACTTCGGCGTGCCCCTGGCGGGCAGCCTGATTCCCTGGATCGACAAGCAGATGGACAATGGCCAGAGCCGCGAAGAATGGAAGGCGCAGGCCGAGTCCAACAAAATTCTCGGGCGCTCCGGTCAGCCCATTCCCTTGGATGGCATCTGTGTTCGTGTCGGGACCATGCGCTGTCACGCGCAGGCCCTGACCATCAAACTCAATAAGGATGTGCCAGTTGCAGAGATCGAGTCCATGATCGCGGCCAGCAACCGGTGGGCAAAAGTGATTCCCAACACTCGCGACCAGTCCATATCAGGGCTCAGTCCCGCGGTGGTGAGCGGTACGCTGGATATTCCGGTCGGACGCCTGCGCAAGCTCAATATGGGGCCCAGCTACCTCGGCGCATTTACCTGCGGCGACCAATTACTGTGGGGCGCGGCCGAGCCTTTGCGCCGTATGCTGAGAATTCTCATCGACAATTGATCCTCGCAAGGGTGTCGAGAGTGTTGGTTCAGGCCTCTTTATTCCTGTATAAAAGGGTTTACAAGCCCTAGCTAAGGTAATTTCCGACACCGGGGGACTGCGTGGGGCGCGCGTCGAGGGAGTGAGTATGTTGGGAAGATTGTCGGCCACGGCCGCCGTGTGTCTGTGGTGTATTGCCGGACCTGTACAAGCTCTCGGGCTTGGAGACATGCAGGTCAAGAGCGGATTGGGTCAACGCCTGACGGCGGTGATTCCGTTCGACAGCCTGACGGCCGATGAGGCAGAAAGCATCCGTGTAAGTCTGGCGCGCAACGATCAGTTCGAACAGGCTGGGCTGGAACGTTCCGCCTATCTCTCGTCTCTCAAATTTGAAGTCATTACCGATCAGGGCGCGCCGCGCATCGAGCTACGCAGCAATGAAATTGCGCGCGAGCCACTGATTCATGTTCTGGTCGAGGCGCGCACAGCAGGCGGGCCCCGCGTACTACGTCAGTACACCGTGTTTTTGGATCCTCCAGCGCAGCCGGTTGAACCCACGCCGGCGCCGCAGGTGATCAGCCAGCCTGTCCCGTCAGCGCCGCCGGTTTACGCCCCGACTCCTGAGATCACGACTCCCGCACCGGTGCCTGAGACAGAAGCCGCTGCCGCGCCGGTATGGGAGCCGGCTGAATCTGCACAAGCTGCACCACAGGTCGCCAGCACAGGCCCGACGGTTCATGGACCGATTCAGGAAGGTGAGGCGCTGTGGGCTATTGCCAACAGCCGAAAGGCAGCCGGGGTCGGACAAAGCCAGGCCATGCTGGCGATTTACGAAGCCAATCGCAGTGCGTTTCTCAACAACAACATCAATGTTCTGCGAAAGGGCGTCACGCTTGAGATTCCGTCCGAAGCGCAAATGCGCGCCATCAGCGAATCGGCGGCCGTGCAGCGGTTGGCCCAACTTCGCTCCCCGACACCGCTCGCTAAAGCGCCTGCTGCCGTAGACCCGGCCCCGGTGGAGCCCCTGCCGGAACCGAGCGCGACGCCTCCGGTTGTTGATCCAGCAAGCGATACAAGCACAGCCACTGAGGTGGAGGCCGCATCGGTACCAGGCGAAGCAGCAAAGGCCGCGGAATCGGCATCTGTTGATGCATCTGACCAGGCCTCAAGCGCCACCATTACGGGGGACCCCGGCAGCGCTGAGACGTCTGAAACCCAAACTGCACCGATTGTCAGCACCGCGGAAGCTGAAGCTAGCGACGACCAGGCCAAGGATGCAGCCGCAGGCGAGAAGGCACCATGGACGCCTCCGGCCGAAACGGAAGTGAGTGATCCTGCGGTAGCGGGGCAGGCCGAGCCTGTTGAGGCAAGCAATGCTGAAGTCGAAGCCGGAGACCTGGAGGCAGAACTGGCGGACGAGTTCCCCTTGGAGCCTGATACGCGTGCACCGCTGCTCGGCAAGCTCTGGATTGCAATGATCGCGCTCATTGCACTGATCGCGGCATTGTTTGGCATTTCATCAATGCGCAAGGCGCGGGAGCAACGGGCACAGCGCGAGTACGAACAAGCCTTGGGGCAGGCCTACGAAGGTAAGGCACCACCAAAGTCCGGGCTAGCAGAAGGTGCCGCCATGGCGGCGGCCGCAGCTGCGACCGCCTCCCAGGCACACTCTTCGGATTCGGCCCGGGCTGAACTCGAACGGATGGATCGGGCGCTGGACGAAGACGCCACTGAGCAGCCGCCTGAGTCCGAACTAGATGAAGACATCACGGGACCCTATGACCCGGAATCCGGTGACGGCATTCTCAGCGCCTCGGCCGAGGTCGACCTTGGTGAGAATGATCCGGTTTCGGAAGCAGACTTCCATCTTGCTTATGGCTTGTATGACGAAGCCGCCATCATGCTCAAGCGAGCCGCTGAGGCTGAGCCGGAGCGGACCGATATTCGCGTCAAGCTGGCCGAAACCTATTTTGCTGCGGGTGACGCGCAGAATTTTGCACAGGCAGCGGAGCCGCTGAAGGAAGAGCTGGACGCCAAGGAGTGGGGCAAACTCGCCATCATGGGGCGTCAGTTGTGCCCTGGCGTCGCCCTATTTGCTTCAGATGCTGGCGATGCCGACGGCATGTCAGTTGATTTGAGTTTTGATGACGTGCTGTCAGGCAGTTCAGCGCCGGGCGAAGTTGATGAAGGACTTGAATTCAAGCTCGAAGAACTCGAATTGCCGACGGCTCCTTCTTCAGAAGAGCGTTCAGCGCGCGAGTCTGACAGCAACGACCTTGAGTTCGACCTCGGTGAGTTCGAACTGGGCGGTAATGATCAGGACGATCAGTCTCAGCTCGTGCCAGAAGCGGGTCAGGTCAAGGCCAAGGATTTTGACTTGAGTGACTCAGATCTGGGCGGGCCAGGGGACAATTCCCTGGATATCAGCTTTGATGAGATTGATGCCGGTCTGCTCGGTGACGAAGCGCAGGAAAGCGATGGCGGCGGGAGCGACGATGGTGGCGATGCCGGAACCAAGCTGGATCTGGCACGAGCCTACGTCGAGATGGGCGACTCTCAGATGGCCCGCAGTCTTCTGGACGAAGTTGATGCCAGTGGCGATGACGAGCAGAAAAAGGAAGCGGCTGAGTTGCGTGGGCGTCTGTCTGAGTAGCCTGAATATTCGGTCTGTTTTGATCTGTGGAGCGTCCTGAGCCGCGCCCGGTACGCTGGGCGGCAGGCGTTGAATATTGCGGGACGAACTTCAGCGGCTGGCAGATTCAGACCCACGCGGCCTCAATTCAGGAACAGCTTGAGGCCGCGTTGAGCCGGGTTGCTGACCAGCCCATTTCAACCGTGGCGGCGGGTCGCACCGATGCAGGCGTTCATGCCCGCGGTCAGGTGGTGCATTTTGACAGCACCGCCTTGCGTACACCCAATGCCTGGATGCTGGGCGCCAATACCGTCCTTGGCAAGGAGATTTCGCTGCGCTGGGTCAAACAGGTGCCCGACCGCTTTCATGCCCGCTTTTCAGCCACAGGGCGTCAGTACCGCTACCTCATTCACAATGATCGCGCCAGGTCGGCATTGCTCCATGGGCGAGCGGCCTGGGAGTCAAAACATCTGGATGAGCAGGCCATGCACCGGGCAGCGCAGGCACTGGTGGGACGTCACGATTTCAGTGGTTTTCGAGGTGCCGCCTGTGAGGCCAGCAATCCGGTTCGTCACATGCGAAAGGTGTCGGTGACACGAGAAGGCAGCGTGATCTCAATCGAGGTGTCGGCGAATGCGTTTCTTCTGCACATGGTGCGCAACATTTCAGGCAGCCTGATGGAAGTGGGTTGTGGTCGCCGCGAGGAAGCCTGGATCGCTAAGATTCTGGCCTCAGGCCAACGCAGCCTGGCCGGCAGGACTGCACCTCCGAGCGGTTTGTATTTCACTGCGGTGGAATATCCAGCAGAATTCGCGATTCCCCAAGCTCAGGCATTCGCCTTGGCCTGATTGAACCTGGAATGGGACGCATCCATGGATCGTGACGCCAGTCACCGAAGCCTTCATCGCACGCGAATCAAGTTTTGCGGCATAACGCGCCAGCAGGACCTGGATGACGCAATTCGCCTGGGTGTGGATGCTCTTGGCTTCGTCTGCGTGCCAGGCAGCAAACGATACCTTTCTCCAGCCGATGCAGGGCAGCTGCGTGCACGGATGTCCCCCATGGTGACATCCGTGCTACTGCTCAGCGATGCGCCGCGTGAGGCCGTGCTCAAAGCTCTGGAACAGGTCAAGCCGGATCTGATTCAGTTCCATGGCTCAGAGTCGCCCGACTTTTGCGATTCCTTTGACTGCGGCTACATCAAGGCAGTGTCCGTGCATCAGGAGTCCGATGTTCGCACCGCTGTTGAGCGCTATCCTGGCGCCAAGGCGTTGCTGCTGGACGCGCCTTTGCAAAATGGCCTGGGCGGAACCGGCACTTCCTTCGATTGGACCCTGATCCCGCGAGACCTGCCGACGCCAATTATCCTTGCAGGCGGTCTCAACCCTGAAAATGTAGGCCGGGCCGTTAGAATGGCGCCCCTTTTTGCAGTTGACGTGTCCAGCGGAATTGAATCAGCACCCGGCGTGAAAGATCTCAGGCAGATGCAAGGCTTCGTGCGGGCGGTTCAATTGGCGGACGACAAACGATCTCGATGAATTATTCAGAATTTCCAGATAGCCGCGGGCACTTCGGTGTGTTCGGTGGCCGCTTCGTTTCAGAAACCCTGATGGAGCCCTTGCGTCAGCTCGAAGAAGCTTACGCAAGACTCAAGACTGATCCGGACTTCCGGGCTGAGCTTGATGACGACCTGCGTCACTACGTAGGCCGGCCTTCACCGCTGTACCACGCGCGCCGTCTGACCCGTGCCTGGGGCGGGGCGCAAATCTGGCTCAAGCGCGAAGACCTGAATCACACTGGCGCCCATAAGATCAACAACACGGTGGGGCAAGCCTTGCTGGCCAAGCACCTTGGAAAGACGCGCATCATTGCCGAGACAGGCGCCGGTCAGCACGGCGTCGCCAGTGCCACCATCGCCGCCCGGCTCGGTCTGAAATGCGTGGTCTACATGGGCATTGATGATGTTGAGCGCCAGTCTCCCAATGTCTACCGAATGAAATTGCTCGGCGCAGAAGTGGTGCCGGTGCGCAGCGGGACACGTACCCTCAAAGACGCGCTGAATGAAGCGATGCGCGATTGGGTGACCAATGTCGACGACACGTTCTATGTCATCGGCACGGTGGCCGGCCCCCACCCGTATCCTATGCTGGTGCGCGATTTCAACAGCATCGTCGGTCGCGAGGTCATTGAGCAGTCTCGCCAGCAGATTGGTCGCCTCCCGGACCTGCTCACTGCCTGTGTCGGCGGCGGCTCCAACGCCATCGGGCTGTTTCATCCCATGCTGGAGTTTCCAGAGGTTGAGATGGTCGGCGTAGAGGCGGGCGGGGACGGTGTCGAATCAGGCCGCCATGCCGCGCCGCTATCTGCCGGAAAATCGGGTGTGCTGCATGGGAATCGCACCTATGTCATGTCCGACGACAACGGCCAGATCATGGGCACGCATTCCGTTTCAGCGGGCCTGGATTACCCCGGTGTCGGTCCGGAACACGCATGGCTCAAGGATCTGGGTCGGGTGCGTTACACCGCCGTGACCGATGATCAGGCCATCGCGGCCTTCCACGAGCTGGCGCACGTCGAAGGCATTATTCCGGCTCTGGAGTCGTCTCACGCCTTGGCCTATGCCAAATCCATTGCGGCTGATATGAGCTCAGAAAAGCATATCGTCGTGAATCTATCCGGGCGCGGCGACAAGGATATCTTCACCATTGCCAAGCGCGAAGGGGTGGAGTTGACCTGAACTTTCCTGTTTATTTCCATGCCTGCGGGCATGACTGAATCTGTTTCTTCTGCAGCCTGATTTCAGAATTCTGAACCTGACTGCCGCTACACGAGTGATGTGTTCTTGAGCCGAATAGCCCCTAAATTTGAAACTCTGAAGTCCGCTGGTCGCAAGGCGCTGATTCCCTACATAACCGCGGGTGACCCGCACCCTGATTACACCGTAGGACTGATGCATGCACTGGTATCCGCCGGCGCAGACATCCTTGAACTCGGTATTCCGTTTTCTGATCCCATGGCCGATGGCCCAGTGATTCAGCTGGCCTGTGAGCGAGCGCTCAAGCATCACACCTCGCTACAGATGGTCGTGGATATGGTGAAGCAGTTCCGGCAGCAGGATGCAGATACGCCTGTGGTACTGATGGGCTACCTGAACCCCATTGAAATCATGGGGCTGGAACGGTTTTCGAAATCCGCCAGCGAAGCCGGCATTGATGGTGTCCTGATCGTGGATCTGGCAGTGGAAGAGGCGCCTGAATATGTTCCCACGCTCAAAAAGCATGGTCTGGACAGCATTTTCCTGTTGGCACCCACCAGTCCGGAAGCGCGAATCCGAGCCGCCGCGGAGCTGGCGGGCGGCTATCTGTACTATGTCTCGCTCAAGGGCGTTACCGGCGCGGCCAATCTGGACCTTGAAAGCGTGAGCCAGAAGATGGCGGAGATACGCAGGTCGACCGATCTGCCGGTTGCCGTCGGGTTCGGCATTCGCGATGCGCAAACTGCGCGTTCTGTAGCTGGAATCGCAGACGGCGTGGTGGTCGGGAGTGCGCTTGTTTCGGAGATTCAGCGCAATGCAGAAACGCCTGGAGAGCTGCCTGATCGGCTCGCGGCCAAGTTGCGCCCGCTTCGTGAAGCCATGGACCAGGGCAGTGTCGGATAAGATGACGGCTTGGATAATTTGCTTGCAGCCCTGATCATGGGGATTCGGGTGCTGATGCGCAGACACTTGGGAGCGCGTGTTGTATGAGTTGGCTGGATAAAATTTCGGGATCACAACTACTTACCAAAGGCGTGCGCAAGCGCAATGTCCCAGAGGGCCTGTGGACCAAGTGCGGAAGTTGCCAGTCCATGCTGTACCGGGCAGAGCTGGAGCGGACGCTCGAAGTGTGTCCCAAATGCAGTGCGCACCATCCCATCGGCTCTCGAGCCCGGCTCAACCACTTTCTGGACGAGCAGAACCGAGAGGAACTGGCCAAGGATGTGTCACCGCTGGACCCGCTGAAATTCAAGGATTCACGCAAGTACACAGAACGCCTCAAGGAAGCGCAGTCCGATACTGACGAGCGGGACGCTCTGGTGGTTATGCGCGGCGAAGTCATGGGTCTGCCACTGGTCGTCAATGCCTTTGAATTCGGCTTCATGGGCGGCTCCATGGGCAGTGTGGTCGGTGAAAAGTTTGTCCGCGGTGCCAATGCGAGCCTTGAACACGGGGTCCCATTGGTCTGCTTTGCGGCATCGGGCGGTGCACGCATGCAGGAATCCCTGTTCTCCTTGATGCAGATGGCGAAAACCTCTGCAGCACTGGCCAAGCTTCACGAGCGAGGGCTGCCTTTCATTTCGGTCATTACGCACCCCACCATGGGCGGCGTATCCGCCAGCCTCGCAATGCTGGGCGATATCAACATCGCAGAGCCCCGGGCACTGGTCGGGTTTGCCGGTCCTCGCGTCATCGAACAGACCGTACGCCAGAAGTTGCCAGAAGGCTTCCAGCGCGCTGAATTCCTGCTCGAACACGGCGCTGTGGACATGATTGTTGATCGCCGCGAGATGCGCGAGAAAATTCACAGACTGCTCGCAATGCTCACGCACTGGGCGCCCGCTGAAGCTTGAGCTTCCGGGGTCGTCGTGATTCTCTGCCAGAGTGGTTGGCGTGGCTGGAACGCCTGCATCCACGAGAAATCGATCTTGGGCTGGAGCGCGTCGGTGCAGTTGCAGGCCGGCTGGGTCTGATTCATTCAGACGTTGTAACGCTGACCGTCGCCGGAACCAACGGCAAAGGCTCAAGCGCCAGTCTGGCAGCGCAGATCTATCAGAACGCCGGGTACAGGGTTGGCCTCTACACGTCGCCGCACCTGATGGCTTACAACGAGCGCATCCGCATTGATGGCCAGGTCGTGGGTGATGCGGAAATTTGCATTGCTTTTGACAAGATCGAACAGCAGCGAGGTCAGACCGGGCTCACCTATTTTGAGTTCGGAACTCTGGCGGCCTTGTATCTGTTTCGAGAGCGGGGCGTTGAGCTTCAGGTGCTGGAGGTTGGACTGGGCGGTCGCCTGGATGCGGTCAATATTGTTGATGCCGATGCCGCGCTGGTGACGTCCATCGGCATTGATCATGTTGACTGGCTGGGTCCGGATCGCGAATCGATTGGCCTGGAAAAGGCCCATGTTTTCAGGAGCGGCCGCCCCGCGATTTGTGCAGATTCGTCGCCGCCCGAAAGCCTGCGCGCACATGCCAGGTCAGTTGGAGCAGGCTATCTGGAAATCGGAACTGATTTTCATCTTCAGTGCCATGACGGAGACTGGTCATGGCATTGTGGCCTGAGGCAGCTGCCTTTGCCTCGTACTGATTACCTGAATGTGGCCGCACACCGAGGCAATGCAGCCGGCGTTCTGACCGCAGTAGACTGCCTCCAGCCCAGATTGCCGGTTGGCGAACACAGTATTGCTGAGGCGCTCACCGACTTCTGCATGCCGGGACGCTTTGAGCGTCGTGGGCAACTGATTCTGGATGTCGCACACAATGTAGATGCGGCAGGCGTCCTGCTCACCCAGCTTCAGCAGCTTCGGCCCAACCACAGGTTTGCCTTTGTACTGGGAATGCTCATAGACAAGGACGTAGAAGCCTATTGCAACATCCTGCGCCCGGTCATGGGGCAGGTGTACTGTATTGGGCTTGGCTCACCCAGGGGGCTGGATAGCGCCACTTTGCAGCGTCGCGTCGCTTCGCTCGGCATTGCGGCCCAAGCCTGCGAAAGTATCGAAGAGGCTGTCGGGCAAGCCTTGAACAATTTTGAGAATAATGAGGTGGTTGTGACTGGTTCATTTCTGACAGTTTCGGCAGGTATGGCATATGGATGAGATTCTGCTGAGGCGAATTGTCGGCTTGCTGACTCTGGTCACCATTGCCTTTCTGCTGAGTTGGCTCTTGCCCAGACCGGGGTTGGAATCATTGGAGTCGGACGGCCAGAAAGTCGTCTCGATTGATCTGGCTTCGAACGAGATCGTGCAGGACACGCCGTCGGTTCTGAACCGGGCTGACGCGGACGATCTCAGCTCGTTCGAGCAAGCACCAGACGATCTGCGAGGTGATGAGGGCAATCTTTCGTCTGCCAGTCAGACGGAGGCCAAGGCTGGCGAGCAGGCGCAATCAACCGCACCGCCAACGCCCAAGCCGGAGCCAAAAAGCGCTCCCCCGGACGCGGCCAAGCCTGAGCCCAAACCGCAATCCAAACCACAGCCCAAACCTGAGCCCAAACCTGAGCCCAAACCTGAGCCGAAGCCCATACCGGAGCCAAAGCCAGAGCCAAAGCCTGCTCCAGAACCAGCGCCCTCTCCTGAGCCCGAGCCAAAGCCGAAGCCGCCGGCACCTCCGGTGACATCCAAGCCGGCCGTTTCTGCGGGCGGGCGATTCCTGGTCCAGGCAGGTGCGTTTTCGCAGATCAGCAGTGCACGGGCCATGCTGGCCAGAGCGTCCCTGCAAAGCGTCGACTGCGTGATTTCGCCAGCTGACACTGCCAAGGGCACGATTTACCGCGTGCGTTGTGGTCCTTACGACGGGCGCGCAAAGGCTGACGAAGCGGTCCGCATGCTCGCCCGCGACAAGATTTCTGCACAGGTCATGAGTGGCGACAAGTAGCGTGGCAGTCAGATGGTGAGCGTCCAGGTTAATGAGAGAAAGCGCGACGACGCACTGTTCCAGAACCTGCTGGCGCAGGGCCATGAAGGCAGAATCGCCGACTTTTTGGCCCGACGTTTGAGCAAGGCCGTGTCGCCCGCACAACTGGCGCGGCCATCGCTTGCCGACATTCCTGACCCCAGCGCAATTCCCGATATGGAACGCGCGGTAGAGCGTATGGTCCGCGCCATCGTGGACCGTGAAAGGATCATCTTTGCCGTTGACCACGACATGGACGGTCAGGCTTCAGCTGCCGTTTTATGGGCAGCTTTCGTGGATTATTTCGATGTTGAGCCGGGCCTGATCAGTGTCGTAACCAGCCACCGCCTGACCGAGGGCTATGGGATCACCGATGCCGTGGCAGACCGCATCATCGCGTCCGATGCCAGTCTGATCATTTCGGCAGACAAGGGCTCCTCGGACGAGAAGCGCATTCAGCGCATCGCCGCGTCCGGCAAGGATGTGGTCGTGACCGACCATCACGAGGTGCCGCTAGAGGGACCGCCGGAAAGTGCGTATGCCTGCGTCAATCCTGCGCGCAAGGACTCCAGCTACGATCCTTTTGTCTGTGGGGCAGGTGTCGCCTTTCTCACCGCTGCCAAAGTGCGTTCGGCACTGTTGGCGCAAGGGCACCGTTCCAAGATCAAGTCACTGCTTGGCCTGACCGACTATGTTGCGGTGGCCACCGTCGCGGATTGCGTGGCTTTGCGGCCTGATCGGAGCATCGTCAACCGCGCCTTGATTCGTAGCGGTCTGCAACTGATCAATCAGGAATCCAGGCCCTGCTGGCAGGCTTTCAGGGCCAATCTGAAACAGGAAGGCCCTATCAGCTCGCAAACCATTGCCTTTTCGCTTGCGCCAGCGGTAGCTTCGGCTGGGCGACTGGACTGGGCCGAAACCGGCTTTCGCTTTCTCGTTGCCCGTTCTTTGAGTGAGGCGAACACGCAATGGGCGGTTCTCGCGTCAGAGAACGAGGAGAGAAAGCGCATTGAGCGAGACATTAGAAGTATTGCCATGGCATCGGCGGAGAAGCAGTCAGGTCGTGCATCACTTGTGCTGATTGAACAGGGTCATAGTGGGGTGCACGGCATCACCGCCAGCCGTCTGGTAGAGCGCTTCGGTAAGCCTGCTGCGGTTTTCTCTTGCAAAGGCTCGGGAGCGCGTACCAGCGACGGCGACGTGCAGGAAGGCAATGCCGACATCATTACCGGTTCATTTCGAAGTGTGGACGGACTGAACATTCGCGATGCACTGCAACGCGTTCATGAGCGAAATCCTGGGATGCTGATCTCCTTTGGCGGCCATGCGGGTGCTGCGGGAGCAACACTTGATCGCGCCGCCTTTGAACGTTTCGAGTCCGAATTCAACGAGGCTGTTCGTGTGTTGACCAAAGCGCGAGTGTTCGCCCCAGAGGTTTGGACAGATGGATCATTGCCCGATGCAGATTTGAACATCGACAGTGCCGATTCGTTCGCCGAGCTTGATCCTTGGGGCAAGGATTTTCCACAGCCGACATTCAAGGGCAGGTTCCAGGTGCAACAATGCCGGTCGATGGGCGACGGTAGTCATTGGCGCCTGGTTCTGTTGTCTGGCACTCAAATTGTTGAGGCCGTCTGGTTTTCTGCAACGGTTCCTGGTGGCGATGCGCCGGTGCAGGAAGGCGATGAGATTGATTCGGCTTATCAGCTTTCAATCAACACCTATCGCGGCCGGCGAAAGCTGCAACTTCAGATTGTCTGGGCCCAGGCCATCGACCTCGCCTGAGGTCGACAAGTGAGCGGCTCAGGGCTTTGGAGTGGTTCTTGGGCGGCCCGCGCCAGCGAGAAAGCCGTAGAGCGTCTCTTTGGGCAGTTGCTTCTCAATCGTCTTGCGGACATCGAGCAGTAGATCGAGATCTATGCCGGTGTCGAAGCCCATGGCATCGAGCATCCAGACCAGGTCCTCGGTGACAATATTGCCGGAAGCTCCGGGGGCAAAAGGGCAGCCGCCCAGTCCGCCGAGCGAACTGTCAAAAGATCGTATGCCGATATCCAGTGCCGCAACGACCATGGCCAGGCCCTGGCCACGACTGTTGTGCAGATGCACCCCACTCACGCGTGCGGCGCCAAACGCTGAGCGCATGGCGCCGAGCAGTTGCCTGAGTTGGGCCGGGTTTCCATAACCTACGGTATCGGCGGGTCGAAGCTGGTCGACGCCCAGGCTGACGAGTTGCTCTGAAATCTGCATCACCTCGTCCTGTGCCACCAACCCTTGTTGTGTGCAGCCAAAGGCCATGGACAGGCTGGCCTCCACCAAGGGCCGTTGTGCCTGCGCAACCTGCTTGCACCTTGTAACGATGCTTCCGACATCGGCGACCACTTGTGCGCGACTGCGACGCAGATTGCTTTGGCTATGCGCCTCAGTCATTGAAACCGGAACGGTCAGTTTGTGCACCCCGGCCGCAATCGCGTTCTCAGCGCCTTTCAGATTTGGCACCAGCGCAGCAATTTGCAAACCCTTGAGCGTCCTGGCGTGCGAAACCAGTTCGGCTGTATCCGCAAGTTGTGGCAACAACTTGGGGGAGACGAATGACCCGACTTCAATATTACGCATGCCCGCGCTCCAGGCTGCGTCGATCCACGCGCGCTTATCGGCGGTCGGCATGATGCTCGCGATGCTCTGCAGCCCGTCGCGCATGCCGACCTCATGAATCTGAACTGCCGTTGATTTCACGGCTAAAGATTCTGATTCGTGGTGCGCATCAAGCCGAAGGGGCAGCGCCCCAACCCGTCATGTAGATCACAATCAGGATTGAGCAGATGCCCAGAACCCAGGATTCCAGAATCAGGCGCAAGGCCATGGGGGCAGCTCTGACTTCCATGAAATGCATGATGACCAGTCGGACCTTGAAGAAAGACACGATGAGAATGCCGATGGTCGCCAGCGTATGAGAACTGATCTCGCTGCCGTCTTCCTGCGTGCCCAATATCCAGGAGAACACAGTCATGAAGCTGAGGATCAGCCAGACCAGTGTGATGCCGTCCAGGCGAAGTAATTTCATGACTATCGCACCAGATAGAGCAGGGGGAAGAGCACAATCCACAGCAGATCAACGAGGTGCCAGAAGATGCCGCCGCTTTCCAGGGAGCGAATGTCGTTGGGGCCTGTCATGGGGCGCCGCGTGAGTTGCCAAAGCAGCAGCAGAACGACCATGCCGATGATCACGTGCAGGAAATGGATGCCCGTGAAGACAAAGTAATACATGAAGAAGTCGTTACTCATCAGCGTGTGCCCGGCACGGATCTTTTCGCTGTACTCGATGATCTTGACGACGCCAAAACCGAAGCCACAGGCAAAAGCGAGCAGGAACCACTGAGGTGCAGGGGCCATAGGGTTTTTGCGCGCCACGTGCACGCCTTTGGCGACGAACCAGGAACTGGCCAGCAGTAGCAGCGTATTGCAGACGCCCAGCGTCTGGTTGAGTGTCTGCTGGGACTCCGAAAACAAGACAATGTCCTGGTTTCGGTAGAACAGGAATACGGCGAAGAACAGGGAAAAGACCACCATGTCGCCCATGATGAAAACCCAGATGCCGACTTCGCCCGGCAGGTGTTTTCCGGCAGATGGTGACTGCGGCCCGGTAGATTTGGATCTGTCGCCGGAGTGACTGCTTTCAGGTCTTACGTCAGCTCCGATGCTGACTTCGGATGTCCCGCTGGGAGTCGTCATGATGGCTATGGCGGCAGTAGTAGGGTGAATAGCGAGGCATCCCCGCCAGTCGCACGCGTGTGAGCGTAGATTGTAGGACAGGCATGTTCAAAGGTTCTACCTACTTCTGGGTGGCGGGCTGGCCCCTATTGAGGCAAGCCCTACGCAGTGGCCGCCCTCGCGGCTCAGGACGGTATTGTGAATACAACCGGTGACGGCCGGGCAATGATCGGTCCTTCGAGATAATCAACGCCCATCTGTGACCAGGCGTCACGTGCAGACTCATCACTGATCTCGCATACGATGATTTTTCTTTGGAGACTGTGCGCAACGCTAATCGCACTGTCGGCCATGATGCGGTCTACCGCATCGTTGGCTAGGTTCTTGTAGTGACGGCTGTCAATACAGCAGAAGTCTGCGGGCAAACGACGTTCAATTTCTGTGGCTCCTGCACCCAGCAACGAGCCTTGAAAAAGTGCAACCCGGCATTTCAAGCTGCGAGCGGCCTCGCAGAAAATACGAGCTGGGGTCGGCATGTCTCTCAAGGTCTCTTCGCCGAGAACGAAGCAGATCTTGAATGATTCCAGCTGCGGATTTTCCTGCAACGCATTGGCCAACACTTCCAGCGTTGCACTATCACCGACGGTATGCGGGGATAGGGGAATACAGCACAGGCCCACCCGTGACAGCACTTCCCGGTTGCGCGACAGATGATCGAGCGTCGACTTCAGGGCCCAGCGCTCAACTTCCGCGGCATGTCCTGTGCGTTTGGCCACGGGCAGGAAGGTTTCGGGCTCAGCCCAGAATCCTTCCTCGTCCTCCAAGGCCACGGAAACCTTGAAGACAAGACCGCTTTCCTGCTTGCCCTTGACTGCATGTAATTGCTGGGTGGTCAGGTGCAGCAGTCCATCATCCAGACCTGCGCGAATCCGCCGGACCCACTTGGCCTCATCTACCGCGAGATGTTCGGTCGAGTCTGCACTCTCGTCGTAAACGTGCACGGTATTGCGACCCGCCTGCTTGGCGACTGCGCAGGCCTTGGCGCCGCGCCCGAGCAATTCCAGTGGGGGGAGTCCGCATTGGCTGTCTACCATGACCAGGCCAAAGCTCGCGGTCGTCGAAATTTTTCGATCGGCCCACTGTAGAGGCGAAGCGGCGATGGCCTTACCAAGGCTACGGGCCAGCTCCAGTGCCTCAGCCTCAGTCGTGATTGGCAGGATCAATGCAAAGGTGTCCGCACCCAGGCGGAAGATGTCGATGTCGGGTGCGCCTTGTACCAGCGCCTCGGCCACTCTGACGAGTACTTCGTCGCCGGCCTGCATGCCCAGGGTGTCGTTGACATTGCGAAGCCGATCGACATCGGCGATCAGCAGGCCATGCTGCGCGGTCTTTCCTGAGAAACTGGTGAACACCTCTCGGATGCGACGATCGCAGGCGGTCCGGGTCGGTAGTCCAGTGACGGGGTCGTTACTGCGCCGGTCGATGACCACGCGGGTGGCATCGCTCTGACGGGCGTGCTCATCAAAGACCAGCACTGCACCAAGACTACGACGGCCCGGGCCGTGCAGCGGGGTGCCGATGAAGCGGATCTCGCATTCTTCGCGACCTTCGGCTTTCAGAAAAATGCCATCGGAGTATTCAACCCGAGAACTGGAGGCAATCACACTGGCGGCAAAGTCGGGCGCTGCTTCGGGCTGATTTGCGAGTCTGAGTTTCAGAATTTCACCGCAGGGTCTGCCGCGAGCATCACGCAGGGCAACGCCGGTCAGTCGCTCTGCCGGCGCATTCATGCCCTCAATGGTGCCGTTGGGGTCGACCGTGATGGCAGCATCGTCGATGGATGCCAGCACCGCGCCACTGCGCTGTTTGAGTCGCAGCGCCTGTTCATCGGCGCGAGCCCGTTCGCCAGCTTCGACCACCAGCTGGCTTTGCTGCGCCATTGCACGATCACTGGCCTCACGAAGCTGGCGGATGCGATCGTTGTAGGCATGGCTGATCATGCCAATCTCGTTCTTGGGGCTGGCATTGAGTTGCACGCGCTGTGCTTCATCAACAGTGTGAACACGGGCAAGCGTATTCGACATATTGGCCAGCGGCCGCAGGACAAAGAAACGCAGGGCCGCAAAGATCAGCAGCATGGTGATTGCGACGGTTCCGATGAGCACCAACAGCGATTGGGTAAAGAAATACTCAGCACCGGCGACGCCTTCACGCGCCGAAGTGACGCGGACAAGCTTCCAATAAGGCGCGGCTAGCTCGAATATGGTCGCCGCGCCGTCTTCGCCAAGAATGGCGTCAGATCGGATCAGGAGCTCCTCAGGGTGGGCAGCACTGTCTGCGCCGGACGCGGCCGTGTTCCAGATCAATGCCAGGTCAGATTCAGTCTGCTGGCGGGAGGCATTGCGCGTGCGATCCTTCAGACTTGAGATGGTTTCAGCATCATAGAAGGGTGACTGTACGGATTTCGACAGAAATGCTTCGTCCCTCCGATGCAGATCCAATGCGAGCGTATTGAATGCGGGAATCTTCTGTGCGAGCTCGGCGACATTGCGCGGCTTGCTCTCGCTGATGGGCTCGACCGCCTTTCCGGCAACAGCGATCAGCTGGTTATTGCGATCGACCAGAAGGGCATATCCGGATTGTCCGCTACTGGCTCGGCGCAGGCTCTTTTCCAGTTCGCGTGCATCCAAGGATACTGTCACGGCACCCTTGAAGCCGCTACTGTTACGAATGGGCAATGCGCAGATTACGACCTTGCGGCGGGAGAGGGACTCGCTTCTCAGCAGCGACCAATAGCATCTTCCGGCAGTGGCGTAGCGCGCCGGCGTGTACCAGCTTTCCTCCCAATAGGGGACTGTCTTTGGGTCGTTGTAATCATCGCGGACCTGCAACTCACCGACGCCATCAGCAAGCCAGTACAAACTTTGTCGTTTCTCTCCGGCCGATCGTGGTTCGGGCCACCAGCCAATGCCTGTGACCATGGTGTCCAGGCCACTTGCAGCGACCAAGGGCACGATCTTGTTGCGCCAGCGAGTCCCGCCGTTGCTGCTGGCGAGCTCGGCAACGGTTGCCGCGAGTGCGCCAGCCTGTTCCAGATGATGATCGACCAGTTGGGAAAGACGCAGGCCGCTTTCCCGCTGATACCGCTGCGTGTCTTCGACCACGCTGGTTTGCACCAGTGTCTTTCCTACCTGCCACGCGGCGATGGCCAGCAGGGCAGTTACCAGGATGAAGGCGACAGACAACTTGAACTGCAAACCCTGACCAAAGCGCAGCCGCGGGCTTTCCAGCTCCATCGCCAGCTTCGGGAGCGTCCCGCTCATGAGGCCCTATCGGAATCCGTCGTCATACCTGAATCATGGCACAGCGGCGGGATCAGGCAAGCAAGCGTTTCGCCTTGATCAGACCCGAAATCAATTGTTCGATATCATCTTCGCCGTTGTAGACCGCCAATGAGGCACGGCAGGTTGCCGGAATCTTGAAGCGTTCCATCAGCGGCATGGTGCAGTGATGCCCTGTTCTGACGGCAATTCCTTCCTGATCGAGCAAACTTCCGAGATCGTGAGCGTGCGCGCCTTCCATTACAAAAGACAGCACGCCAACTTTCTTGCGCGCCGTTCCGACCAATCGCAGCCCGGAGACCTCCGACAAGCGTGCCGTGGCATACGACAAAAGGCGCTGCTCAGCATCCGCAATTTTTGAAATTCCGACAGATTCAATCCAATCCAGCGCACAGGCCATGCCGATGGCTCCCGCCATGTCGGGGGTTCCCGCTTCAAATTTGTAGGGAATTTCATTCCAGGTGCTGCCGCTGAACGTGACCGTTTCAATCATGTCGCCGCCGCCGTGCCAGGGCGCCATCGCCTCCAGATGTTCGCGTTTTGCGTGCAAGACTCCGAAGCCGGTAGGGCCGTAGGCCTTGTGGGCGGAACAGGCATAGAAATCTGCGTCGAGCGCCGCCAGATCCTGAGGCCCGTGGGCAATTCCCTGAGCACCATCGATGAGAACCGGTATGCCACGCGCATGTGCTTCCCTGACCATTTCCGCGACCGGGTTGATCGTGCCCAGAGAGTTGGAAACCTGCACGATCGAGACCATGCGCGTCCGTGGTCCCAGCTTTGAGCGCCAGTCGTCGAGATCCAGTTCGCCTTCTTCGGTGACATCTGCCGCCACCGTCTTGGCGCCAGCCAGCTGCCAGGGAACGATGTTGGAATGATGCTCCATGCCGGTCAGCAGCACTTCGTCGCCGGGCTTTAGTTGTGGCTGCAGGAATGCGCGGGCAACCAGGTTGATGGCTTCCGTCGTACCACGGGTGAAGACGATTTCTTCACGGGGCACGTTGAGAAAAGCGCCAATACGATCTCGAGCGGCTTCGTACTTAGTTGTTGCACGTGCTGCCAATTCGTGAACCGCGCGATGGACATTGCTGTTGTCATGGCGGTAGTACTGATCCAGTGCCTGCAGCACGTCCAGCGGCTTCTGGGTGGTGGCGGCGTTGTCCAGGTAGGCCAGGCGTTTGCCGTGTATGGCCTCGGACAGAATTGGGAACTGCGCGCGAATCTCTTTCAGGTTCAGAGTCTCACTCATGCGAGCACCGTATCGTCGATGTTTGCACCGAGATGCTTCACCACATGCGCGATCATGGATTGACGAAACGCGTCGTGCGGAATCTTGCGCAGAGGTTCCATGGCAAATGCCAGAGTGAGCAGGGCGCGCGCCTCAGCTTCTGGAATTCCGCGTGAGCGCAGGTAGAACAGCGCCTTGTCATCAATCTGACCGAATGTTGCGCCGTGCGCGCATTTGACATCATCGGCGTAGATTTCAAGCTCCGGCTTGGCATCAATCTCAGCCTTGGGAGAGAGGATCAGGCTGGCAATGCGCTGTTCGGAATCTGTCTTCTGTCCTTCCGGATGCACGACGATCCTGCCGTTAAAGACACCCCGAGAGGTGTCGCGTGCCATGCCGCGGATGTTCTCGTAACTGGTGCAATGCGGAGCCCGGTGGTCGAAGCGGGTCTGATTATCAATGTGCTCTTTGTCACTGCAGACGAACAGGCTGCGCAACCGGATTTCACTGCCAGGCCCGACCAGATCAACGTTTAGCTCATGACGCGAGAGCATGCCGCCCAGGTCAATCGTGCTGGCGTCCAGCAAGCTGTCACGATCCAGCGAAGCGCGCACGCGCGTGATGTGTCGCGAACTCGAAGACGCCTTGTGAAAGCGATGCAGGTAAACCTTGCTGCCAGCCTCAAGATGCAGGTCGAGCAACACGGTCTGGAAATCTGCTGCGGGATCTATGTCCAGCGCAATCACGGCTGAAACATTCGCGGCGACGCGTATGCGATGCCTGCGATGACCGGCGCCCGATGCCAGAACAACCTGACCGGACGGCGTGTCAGACGTGACCACTTCGTCCAGACCGCCGCTGCAGAACGCTGCATTAAGCGACTCGATCGCATCGGCATCGCTGCTCAGTTCGAGCGAGACATCGTTCTTTATCAGACTGATGTCTGGCGCCAGGCTTTTCAGTCGCGACAGGTCTGTGTATTTCCAGCTCTCACTTTGACGCGTCGGCAGGCCCTTCGACATGAAGTGATCGAACGCCGCCTGTCGCTGTTCAGAGCGCAAGCTAGAGGGCAGGGCAGCAAAGGCCTTCTCGTAGGTTTCCAGTGTCTGCATCTCAGGCTGCCTGCAACCAGCCGTAGCCTTTCTCTTCGAGTTCCTTCGCCAGCTCAGGACCGCCGGATTTGACGATCCTGCCTCCGGCAAGGACATGAACCTTGTCCGGCTTTACGTAATCCAGGAGGCGCTGGTAGTGAGTGATCAGCAGGGTCGCGCGCTCAGGTGATCGCAAGATATTGATGCCGTCCGACACCACCTTGAGGGCATCGATATCCAGGCCGGAATCGGTTTCATCCAGGATCATCATCTTGGGCTCAAGCACCAGCATCTGCAGGATCTCATTGCGCTTCTTCTCACCACCCGAGAAACCTTCGTTGACGCCACGATGGAGCATCTTGGTTTCCATCTTCATCTGGGTGACACGCTGCTTGACGTAGGCAAGGAAACCACTGGCGTCGAGTTCCTTCTCGCCGCGTGTCTTGCGCTGCGCGTTGAATGCTGCTTTCAGGAAGTACATGTTGGATACGCCGGGAATCTCGACCGGATACTGAAATCCCAGAAATAAGCCCTGTGCGGCGCGAACTTCCGGATCGAGTTCCAGCAGGTCATTGCCCTGAAAGTGAGCGCTTCCCTGTGTCACTTCATAGCCTTCGCGACCTGACAGCACGTGCGCAAGGGTGGATTTGCCGGAACCGTTGGGGCCCATGATTGCGTGCACCTCACCGGCGCCCACGCTGAGTGTGATGCCTTTGAGGATGTCCTTGGATTCTACGTTTGCGTGCAGGTTATCTATTTCAAGCATGTTGGATCTTTGTGTCTTTTGGTGAAGGTCTTATCGCTGGCGCTTATAGCGTCAATCACGATGACCCATGTTGATGATTGGATTCTGCTGATGAGACGCCTCTAACCCACCGCTCCTTCAAGCGATACCGCCAGCAGTTTTTGTGCTTCCACCGCAAACTCCATCGGCAGTTCGCGGAACACGTCCTTGCAGAAGCCATTGACGATCATGGACACTGCATCTTCCTCGGGGATGCCCCGTGATCGGCAATAGAAAAGCTGGTCCTCGCTGATCTTGGAGGTGGTCGCCTCGTGCTCAAGCACCGCGCTCGGGTTGCCAACCTCCGTATAGGGATAGGTATGAGCGCCGCACTTGTCGCCAATGAGCAGGGAATCGCACTGGGTGTGATTCCGCGCTCCTTCTGCTGAAGGAAGAATGCGTACCAGGCCGCGATAGCTCTGCTGGCCCTGACCAGCCGCAATACCCTTGCTGACGATGGTGGACCGTGTGTTCTTGCCCACGTGAATCATCTTGGTGCCGGTATCGGCCTGCTGGTAGTTGTGGGTCAATGCAACCGAATAGAACTCGCCTACGGTGTCGTCGCCGCGCAGGATGCAGCTTGGATATTTCCAGGTCACCGCAGAACCAGTTTCCACCTGGGTCCAGGAGATCTTTGATCGTGCACCACGGCAATCACCGCGTTTGGTGACGAAATTGTAGATGCCGCCTTTGCCGTTCTCGTCACCGGGGTACCAGTTCTGAACGGTGGAATACTTGATCTCTGCATCATCCAGCGTGACCAGTTCCACCACCGCAGCATGCAGCTGGTTTTCGTCACGCTGAGGCGCCGTGCAGCCTTCCAGATAACTGACGTGAGAGCCTTCCTCGGCGATGATCAGGGTGCGTTCAAACTGGCCCGTATTCATCTCGTTGATGCGGAAGTAGGTGCTCAACTCCATTGGGCAACGCACGCCCTTGGGAATGAAGACAAAGGAGCCGTCCGTAAACACCGCGGAATTGAGTGCGGCATAGAAGTTGTCGGCGTAGGGAACCACGGTGCCCAGATATTTCTTCACCAGTTCAGGATATTCCTGCACAGCTTCCGAGATGGAGCAGAAAATGACGCCGGCTTCGGCCAATTTCTTGCGGAAGGTCGTGCCCACCGAGACCGAATCAAAAACCACATCCATGGCCACTTGCGGCTTGTCCTTCACAACGCCGGCCAGCATCTCCTGTTCCTGCAGTGGAATACCCAGCTTGTTGTAGGTTTCAAGCAGCTTGGGGTCCACCTCGTCCAGAGACTTCGGACGGTCCTTCATGGACTTGGGTGCGGAGTAGTAGCTGATAGCCTGGAAGTCTACGCGCGGATAGTGAACGTGCGCCCATTCCGGCTCGGTCATCTTCAGCCAGCGGCGGTAGGCTTTCAGGCGCCATTCGAGCAACCACTGGGGTTCCTTCTTGCGGCCTGAAATCTTGGCGATGGTTTCTTCGGACAGGCCGGGTTCGTCAGTATCTGACTCAATGTCGGTGACAAAGCCGGCGGCATACGCCTTGGCTGCGCGCTTCGTCACGATGTCCTGAACGCTTTCTCCGGTGTTTTGCATATCGGGCTGCCTTCTCGGTGGCCAATGTTTGAAATTGAATGAAATGGATTTACGCGCGCGGGGAGGGCGGCGAGAAAAAAATGGGCACACTGTGGTTTGCGCCGCCCCGCGCCTTGAGTTGCGGGTTCAGAGGCAGACTCATCTGTGCCAGCGACACAGAATCCAGCGCAGTGCGAATGGCATCGTTTATCAGCCGCCAATGCGAACGAACGCCGCAATGCGATTCGATTCCACATCCCTCGTGAATCGCGCACTCGGTCAGTGCGATCGGTCCTTCCAGCGCGCAGACAATATCGGCAACCGAGATCTCGTCAGGTTTGCGCGCGAGCCGGTAGCCACCGTGCGCGCCTCGATGAGACTCGACAAGTTCGGCCTTGGCCAGCAACTTCAGCAGTTTTGCCACCGTGGGCAGTGCCACGTGGGTTGCCGCAGCCAATTCCTGGGCCGTCTGCACTCGCGCTGGCTCGCCAGCGAGCGAGGTCATCAACACCGTGCCGTAATCCGTGAGTTTGCCGAGCTTGAACATGAGAATTCTCAATCAAGACCATATTGGTACCAATTGGATTCTACGCAGGTCGGCCACTCTGATCAATGTCGCGTCAGGTTCTGCTTTGCATGGGCCGCGCAGGCATCAAGCCTGCTGAGTGACAATATGCGTATTCAAGAGAAGAGAATCTGATGAGAGCAGAACCTGATTTGGTTTGGGATGTAGCGCAGCCGTTCATCCAGACACTGACCGTGAATGCCGGACATCTCGATGAATTTGGTCACACCAACAATGTGGTTTATGTGGGTTGGCTACAAGATGTGGCCTGGGCCCATTCGCAGTCTCTGGGATTTGGTATGGAGGACTATCGCCGCGTCGGTGCGGGTGTCGTGGCGCGGCGACACGAACTCGATTACCTCGCGGCCACGCATGAAGGCGATGAACTGCATATCGCAACCTGGGTCGCAGAGAACGCCGGTAAGGTCGACATGTGGCGCGCTTATCAGATTATCCGCGAACGCGATCGCAAGACGGTCCTGCGCGGTCGCACTCAATGGATCTGTGTGGACATGAGCACGGGCAGGCCGCGTCGCCAGCCGCCGGAGTTTGTGGCGGCCTATGTGCCGGCAGCTTCGCGTTGAATGCAGGCGGCAGCAGAATCGAGCATGCGTGCAAGCAGAAACGACAACGTTTCGAGTTGGTCGTTGAGGCCATGATCGGAGTCCAGCAGATGCAACTCAGCCTGATTGACCTGGGCGAATCTTGTTGCGCGTTCTACCGGGACGATCTCGTCCGATAGGCCGTGAACCACGCTGCACAGTTTGGGAATCTGTTCGGGTTCCTCGGCCCATCCATCGAAATAGAGGGCGGGCGCCATCAGGAACAGGGCGTCTGGCCTGAGCTGCTTGCAGGCCATGGCTGAGACGTATGCCCCCATGCTTGAACCCACGAGAACCAGCGAGTCCGCACGCGGGGCAAGCTCGTGCAACATGCGTACTCGTTCGTGCGGGTCGAAGCTGTGACTATAATCCGGACTCCTGACCTCGAAGCCTCGAGAGCGGGCCACATCTGCAAGGCACGTAATCTTGGTGCCCCACGGACCGCTTTCCTTGCCGTGGGCAAAGCAGACCAGACGTTTCGACATTTTTCAGATTCTCCACAAGGGGCCTGCGATGGTAGCGACCAAAAGTGACAGGACCAAATCTCGCGACAAAGAGCCGTTGGACGTCGAACTCACACTCAGCTTTCGCTTCGGCGACGAGGCCGACGACAAGATCACGATGATTGATAATCGTCGTATTCCGATGGTGGGCAGTGTTTTCGAGAAACGTGATCTGCTGATCCGCAATTTCGTCAAACTTATGGTCAAGGCGGGCGTGTCACAACCCAAGGTCGTGCGTGAATTGCTCCCCGCCGTGCGCTTGCTGCGCAGAAAACAATCCTAATGAATGGCTCTGATGCGATACCTGCAAATTCTTGAGGCGGCCCTGTTCGCATTGGCCGCCACCATGGCGGTTTGTCTGGGAGTGGTCTGGCTGATGTATAGCTTCCACACCGATCTGTCGTCGAGTGTCGGTGCAGAAATGCCGACAGTCGCGGCGGCAACTGCGGCCTTTTCGCTGCTCACGCTGTTCCTTGGAATGGCGTTCTGGAGTCTGATCCGGCGACCCAAAGGCCAGTTGGCCATCCAGAGCGTCGCTTTCGTCGTGTCCGCCCTTGCGTGCATGTATCTCTACAACCTGTTTACTGTCTGAGCCCATGACCCTGCAAGCCCTCAAACTTCCGCAACAGTGGCAGTGGCGCGGTGGCGTCCCGCTGGTGGCGGGCCTATTCGGCATTAGCCTTGTCTGCGGTATCGGGGGCGCTTTATTTGCCGGCATTCCTGCACTTTTTTTGATCTTGACCGGAATGTGCACCTTGTTCATTCCGGGTGATGTGCGGGTCAAGGCCTATATGGGCCTTGCATCGGTGATCGGTGTGCTCTGCGCCGTGCCGCTCCTGTTCATCAGTGGCCTTTGGTCGGCATTGCTGTTTACAGCACTGTGCGTTGCCAGCTTCGTTGTTGCCGGCCGTGGCAGTCTCATTGATGAACTCAGCCCTGAAGTAGTACCGCAGCCCGAAAACGATCTGCGAATGCAGGCGAAGGTGGGTTTTGACGAAGCTGTCATGGGTTTCTTCCTGCTTTCGGCGCGCGTGCCCAGCGGTCACATGGCAGCGCGTATGTGTGATGAAGCGCTTGGTCTTGAGGAGTTGATTCGCAAGCGGGGATGGGATCACGCCCCTGAGACCATGCACAAGACACCGGAAGCACCGTCACAGGTCAATGCCCAGACTGCACGCTGTCAGGGGCTGGACTACGAGCGGATCAGCTTCGAGAGCGAGTTCGTACCCGATCCAGACCTGCCATTGGCCGGTGAATGGTTGCAGCACAACCGGAATAATCGCGCGAATGCCTGGATGCTCAGACACCCTGGTCCACCACGGCCCTGGCTGGTGTGTATTCACGGATATCGCATGGGCGAGGCCTGGATTGATTTCGGATTGTTCAATCCTCGGCTGCTGCATCGGCGCATGGGGCTCAACCTGCTCATGCCAACCTTGCCGCTACATGGTCCGCGCCGCATTGGTCGTCTCTCAGGCGGACATTATCTGGACGGAAATCTGCTGGAACTGGTGCTCGCGCAGTCGCAGGCTCTCTGGGACTTGAGGCGGTGGCTGGCCTGGCTGCGTGACAGTGAGGATCAGCCTCAGATCGGCGTTTATGGCATCAGCCTGGGCGGGTACAACACCGGTCTGTTGACGGGGTACGAGCGTGACCTCGCTTTTGGTGTGGCCAGCATTCCGGTCGTCGACTTCGCTGAAGTGCTCTGGCGTGTCATTCCGCCGGTTCACAAGCAGTACTTCGAGGCACGCGGCATCACAGAAGATCACTACCGTGATCTTCTGCGTGCAGTTTCGCCCCTGACAATGCCCAGCCGCCTGCCGCAAGACGGGCGCTACGTTGTGGCCGCCAATGCTGATCGCATTGTCCCCGTGGGTCAGCCTGCTTTGCTGGCCCAGCACTGGGGCGTTGAGGCGCGGTGGTATCAGGGTTCGCACATGAGCATTGCCCACGAGTTTGAACCACGCATGACGCTTGAGCAGGCCGTGAAGCAGGCAGGCTGGTCCTCAGGAACGGGAACCTCTGACGAGGCAAGCTGAAAATACGATTAGAAAGGCCGAGGATCAGGCCGCGAGGAAGACACAGAAAATGACCAGAATATGTATCAGTGGCACCGGGCTCTACACGCCGCCGGAGTCGGTTTCAAACGATGAACTCGTTGCCTGTTTCAATGCCTGGGTTGAGAAGTTCAACGGCGAGAATGCGGAGGCGATTGAACAGGGCAGCGTGCAGGCGCTGGCGCCTTCGTCGTCGGAATTCATTGTGAAGGCTTCCGGAATTCAGTCGCGCCACGTCGTCAACAAGTCTGGCTTGCTCGATGTGGACCGCATGCGGCCTCACATCGCCAGGCGCAGTGATGACGAGCCGAGCCTGCTGGTCGAGATGGGCTTGAGTGCCGCCAAGCAGGCGCTAGAGAGAGCAGGGCGTACCGGTGCCGACGTGGATTGCGTTCTGGTTGCCTGCTCGAACATGCAACGCGGCTATCCGGCGATGGCCGTGGAGCTTCAGCATTATCTGGGCGCTCAAGGATTTGGTTACGACGTGAACGTGGCCTGCGCTTCGGCGGCCTTTGGCATTCAGGCGGCCATTGATGCCGTGCGCAATGGCAACGCCAAATGTGCTCTCGTGGTGAGTCCGGAGGTATGCACCGGGCATCTCAACTTCCGCAATCGTGACTGTCACTTCATTTTTGGTGATGCGGCTACGGCTGTTGTCATCGAACCTCTGGACGCCGCGGTCTCATCGAATAGCTTCGAGATACTGGGCACCCGACTGCAGACGCGCTTTTCCAGCAACATTCGCAACAATTTTGGCTTTCTCAATAGTGCGGAAGATCCGCCGCGGACCTGGGATGACGTGCTTTTTCGTCAGGAAGGTCGAAAGGTGTTCAAGGAAGTGGTCCCGATGGTGTCAGAGCTGATTACCAGCCATTTGGGCGCACTCGATATACAGACACAGGATGTGAAGCGCTTCTGGCTGCATCAGGCCAATCTGTCGATGAACCAGCTCATCTCGAAACGGGTATTGGGGCGTGAACCCACAACCATTGAGGCGCCGGTCATCCTCGATGAGTACGCCAACACCAGTTCTGCCGGTTCGGTCATTGCATTTCACAAATATCAGGATGATCTCGTCGCAGACGACATCGGCGTGCTTTGCGCTTTTGGGGCGGGCTATTCGGCGGGTTGCGTCGTTCTTCGACGCGTTTGAGCCAGAACACCGCCAATCCGGAGGCTTTGGAACTGCGCTTGCGGCAGGCGCTTCAGGGCACGCATGACCGGAAGCCGCGCCCGGTTGCCAGTCTCGACCTTCCACTCGGCGCTGACCACTGGCTCAAGCCCGCATTCCTGAAAAAGCTGCGCCATGCCGCTGTGCTGGCCCCTGTCATTCGAAATGAAAACGAATATCGGGTGCTTCTGACGGTGCGGGCACAGCACTTGAGTTCGCACAAAGGCCAGATCAGCTTTCCGGGCGGGCGTCGCGATGATACTGATCGTCATGCGGCGGCGACGGCTTTGCGCGAGTCCTATGAGGAAATCGGCCTGCCGGCGGATCGAGTCGAGATTCTGGGGTATCTGGCGGATTACCCCACGATCAGCAATTACCGCGTGACGCCTGTTGTTGGACTCATCCAAGGGCCCTTTGAACCGGTACCCGCGCCTGCCGAAGTAGCTGAGGTATTCGAGGTGCCCTTGTCTCATGTGCTCGACCCTCGCTCCTATACCCGCAAGAGACTGAGCCGTGATGGTCTGGTCATTCCGTATCACGAGCTGCATTGGAAACACTATCGTGTGTGGGGTGCCACCGCCGGAATGCTCTGGGACTTGTGCAAGATGGTGAATGATCGTGAAGCCTGATGCCGGACATGGAAGCGTATTGACCGAAGCGCTGAGCCTGCAGTACGAAGCCGCGGATCAAGGCTTTGATTGGCGAAACGCGGATGAACTCTGGGAAAAACTTCAGGAAGAGGTGAAAGAGCTTCAAGAGGCCGTACAACAGGGCCCTGAGCGAATCGAAGACGAACTTGGCGATCTGCTGTTCATGGTGGTCAACCTGTCTCGGCATCTGGGTTGTACCCCGACTGACGCGCTGGCCCGCGCCAACAGGAAGTTCCGCAGCCGATTCGGCTACGTTCTGAGTGAACAAGCAAAATGGCAAAGCCTGAAAGGTCAGGCGCGCCTTGAGGAAATGGAACGGCTCTGGAATGCGGCCAAGCTGAGCGAGCGAAGCTGATTTGCGGCTAGGCGAAGTTCCCCCACTGGATCAGGGGTGGTGAGAATTTTTCCTTGGCCAGACTCTGACCACGCTTTTTCTTCTGTTCCAGTTCTTCAATGAGCTCGCGATAGGATTCCAGCTCAAAGCGCGGCGAATAGAGCTCAGCGCCCTGATGCTGATCGTAGGCCTCGAAACACTCGGTGATAAAAGTGCGCAGATTGGCGTAACGCACAGGTCCATAGGGGCGATAGCCATGGTTGGGTCGCTTGAACAGATAGTTTCCTTCAAAGCCATGACGTGATGCGATTTCCGGATAAACAGGCCAGGCTGAGCCGTTGGCGAGTTCATCATTGACATACTCGACCGGGTCACCGGCCTGCATCTGGATGCCCAGTTTCTGCAGCAAGGCTCGGGCAAGGTCTTCAGACACGAACAGCTTGCTGTGCACATGATCGTGCATGAAACATCCTCTGCTGGCCCATCGCGGAAACAATGGGAGCAGATCCATGCCTGCGTTGCGGCCTTCTTCGATCAGGGCAGTCTTGGAATCTTGCCAATACGCGTAGAAACCCAGACGCTTGAATGTGCCTTCATTGAACAAGGAGATCGTCTCGTCGATGCTCAGCCCGAGCTTCCATGCCAGCAGCACAATTGATGAGTGACCGCGACCCAAGGGCCCCTCATCAAGTGGCGCAGCCTGATCGCGGATCAATACAGGAATCAGATCAGGGTGAAGCCCCATGAAGCCTATGGACGGAAACAATGTAGTCCTGGATTCCAGCTGTGGGTAAGCATCACGAATCCGTTCCCATACCCAGGGCTGCATGAAGACCCGCTCATGGCTGCCATAGAAGTCATTCAGGTCTACACGCTGGGTCCGCCAATTTTCGATAATCGTGTCGGTGGCCCAGCACACCGGCGGTACCAGATCGCCCGTGAGCGCCTGTATACACCGGCTCATATTCAGCACCTGGCAGTTGCCGACCACAGCAAATCGCGCCTGCGGCGATCCTGGCCAGAGCTTCCGCGAATTTTCGTGCGAATCCTCTGGTGCAATCTGGCTGTTGTCGGGCTGAGTCATACGATGGGTGCCACTTGAGAGAATCGAGGACAAAATGCTTGTCTGAATCGGCGTAGGTACACTCGTCACGAGGGGGATTCCGCTCATGGCGATAGAATTTCCTTGTGTAACGATGCAGCGGGCAGAATGGTTCCAGAACCGGGCAAATTGACCGTTTCGAACAAGGCACCGATCGTGCCCGCGCACCTTTCTGTTTTTAAGTAACGATTGTTCTAAAACAAATGGGGTGGGCGCAGGCCTCTCTGCCGCGCTCGTTGAGCCCAGCATTTTTCAAAGATAAATAACCAGTATCGAAGGGATAACAGCAGGAATGACGAAAACGCGGATAGGAGTACTCGGAGCGGCAGGGCGCATGGGGCGAGCCGTCATGCAGGCAGGCGAGGCGGCTGGATGCGAGCTGGGCGCAGCGTTCGAGCGTCAAGGCGCAGCCCAGATTGGTGTGGATGCCGGCGAGTTGGCAGCCATCGACACCCGCGGTGTGCAGATCAGCAGCGATGTTGTCTCCGCTGCAGCAGACGCCAGGTTTGATGTGCTCATAGATTTCACACGACCGGAAGCCACTCTGGCAGCGCTCGATGCCTGCGTGAGCCACTCAATCCCCATGGTGATCGGAACCACCGGGTTCACTGACCAAGCGCTGTCAGCTATTGAAAAGGCGGCAACGAAGATCGCAATCGTGAAGGCTGGAAATTTCAGCCTGGGCGTGAATCTGTGCCAGCAGCTGGTGCAGACCGCCGCGGCAGCATTGGGGTCGTCCTTCGACATTGAGGTTGTCGAAGCCCACCATCGCCACAAGGTGGATGCGCCCAGCGGGACCGCCTTGATGCTTGGCGAGGCCGCAGCGAAGGGCCTTGGAACGCCGCTCAGTGATGTGGCGGTGTACGAGCGCTATGGACACACTGGTGAACGACCGGAAGGTGCCATCGGGTTTTCAACTGTGCGGGGAGGCGATGTCGTGGGCGACCACACCGTGATGTTTCTAGGAAATGGCGAACGCGTTGAGATCACGCACAAAGCCAGTTCCCGCCTGAATTTTGCCAACGGCGCGGTGCGCGCAGCGCAGTGGGTGGCAGGCCGCAAACCCGGTCTGTATTCCATGCAGGACGTACTGAGCCCTGACTGAGAGCATGGGTCAAATCTGACTTTTAACCCCGATCAGCGGGACGCTTCGTTTACAGGAGGACTCTTGGCAATCAAACGGAGCCTTCCTCATGCGTCATGCAACTGCCTTTGCGGCTTTCAGTCTCGGTATGGCCAGCCTGCTGGCGGCCTGTTCTCACACTCATGTCCCGTCTGAATCTGACGCACCTGGTGCGGCCTCTAGACCGGCGGGATACAAGGATGACGGGGTCGCGACACCGCCCCCCGAATCCAACGAGCAGGCCAGTCAATCCAGCCTTCTCGTCGAAGCCGAGGCGCTGGGGCAACGCCAAGAAGCAAAGCGCGCCATCGCGCAGCGACGCAAGCATTCAGAGAGAAACACCGCTAGCCGCGTGGCTCAACTCGCAGAGTCACGGCCGGCACTGGCCATGCGTGTTGCACCGCCAGCGTGGGCGGGGCCAGCCGATCGCGAAAACTATGCGCATATCCAGCGCAGCAGCGTCATGCAGGTGCTTGATCAACCCGTCTCTACCTTCAGCGTCGACGTGGACAGCGGCAGTTATGCCAACGTCCGGCGATTCCTGGAACAAGGTCGGCTGCCGCCAACAGATGCAGTACGGGTAGAAGAACTCATCAATTATTTTGATTATGGCTACACCGCCGCGCGCGATCCGGATGTGCCGTTCTCGGTCACTACTGAAATGGCTCCGACGCCCTGGAATCAGAACACGCATTTGCTGCATGTCGGCATTCAGGGCTGGTTGCCTGAAGTAGAAGGTGCAGGAACTAATCTGGTATTCCTTGTGGACGTTTCCGGCTCCATGCAAAGCCAGGACAAACTGCCGTTGGTCAAGACCGCCCTGAAAATGCTGACCGCAGAACTCGGTGAACAGGACCGCATCAGTCTGGTTGTCTACGCCGGGGCCTCAGGCGTCGTGCTGGCGCCTACGCCTGGAAACGACAGGGCCGCAATCTCTGCTGCGCTGGATCGTCTGGAAGCAGGTGGTTCGACCAACGGTGGAGCCGGCATCCAACTGGCCTATGCGATGGCCGAGCAAGGCTGGATCGAAGGTGGCGTGAATCGCGTACTTCTGGCTACCGACGGCGACTTCAACGTCGGGACGACCCGTTTTGAATCATTGCTCGATCTGGTACGTCAGAAGCGCAAGAGCGGTGTCGCGTTGACGACACTGGGGTTCGGGCAGGGCAACTACAACGATCATCTGATGGAGCAGCTGGCTGATGTTGGGGACGGCAACCACGCCTATATTGATTCCCTGCAGGAAGCGCACAAGATGCTGGTGCGTCAGCGCCGGGCAACGCTAGACACCATTGCACGCGACGTGAAAGTGCAGATTGAGTTCAATCCTGCGCAAGTCTCTGAGTATCGCCTCATTGGCTACGAGAACCGCGCGCTCAAGCGCGAAGACTTTGCCAATGATGCTGTGGACGCAGGAGATCTCGGCGCTGGTCATAGTGTCACCGCCTTGTACGAGATTGCCTTGGCAGGCCATGGCGGCGAAAGCGTACGCCCCTTGCGCTACGCGCAGCCCGCGCCAGCGACGGACCTTTCGGGCGAGATCGCGCATCTGCGCCTGCGCTACAAGATGCCTGAGGACGGCGTGCAGGCGCGGAGCAGGCTGATAGAGCGCAGCCTGCATAAAACGGACGTTCTGGATGCGATTGAAGAGGCCAGTGAGCCACTTAAATTGTCCGCCGCGGTGGCAGCGTTTGGGCAGTTGCTCTCGGGTGGAGATCACATGAAGGGCTTCGACTACACTGACGTGGCAGGTCTGGCACGCCAGGGCGGTGAAGATGCATTTGGTGACCGCGCCGGATTTCTGCAACTGGTGGATCTCGCGGGCAGCCTCTCGCGCCAAGCGCGAGTCGGTGGCGGGCCGCGAGATGAATCCCGGATTCAGAACATCGGAGGGTAGGGCGTCTGGAGGCAGCGATTGCCACGTCGGCGGCGACAGAGCTCGCGCATGAAGTCACCGACGAACAACTCATGCAGCGTTATCAACGCGGGGACGCGGCTGCCTTCGAGACGCTTTATCGAAGGCATCGCGACCCCGTGTTTCGCTATTTTCTGCGTGGATGCTCTGATCGCGAGCGGGCAGCTGAGATGTTTCAGGATGTCTGGGCATCGGTCGTGCGCAGTCACGCCAGCTGGCAGCCGCGCGCTAAATTCACCACCTGGCTCTTCCGGCTCGCACACAATCGCCTGGTTGATGACTATCGCCTTGCCAGACTTTCGACCGAGCCGCTGGAAGCGGATCTGCCTGTTTCTGCGCCCTCCCACGAACAGCCCGAAGCACAGTTATCAGGGCAACAGAAAGCGCAGCGAATTCTGCAGGTTATACAGTCCCTGCCGCCGGAACAGCGAGAGGCTTTTGTGATGCAGCAGGAATCCGGCATGAGTCTCGATCAGATTGGTCAGGCCACCGGAGTCGGGCGCGAAACGGTCAAGAGCCGCTTGCGCTATGCGCTGGCCAAACTCAGACAGGAGTTGTCCGATGTCTGATCCCAATGACCGTGAATTCGAGGACTTTCTCGCCGGGCGCGACAAGGTTTCCAAGGCCTATCGAGAGGCAACGCGTTCAACGCAGGCGCCTGAGGAGCTTGATGCGGCCATTCTTGCGGCTGCACGCCAGGCGGCGAGCCGACCCAAAGCGGCGCGCCGGCCGCGCTGGATTCGCCCAATGGCACTGGCAGCAACTCTCATCCTGTCGCTCAGTGTTCTGGTCAACATCTGGCGTGATCCGGTGTCGCGTGAGCTGGCCTCCCCGGCCATGGATACCGCTGTCTTTCCGCCTGAACTCGGTGAGCCCGCCACCGCGCCATCAGAACCTCTTCCGAGTGCACGCGATTCGGGCAACTTGTCTTCTACTCAGCTGGAAGCGAGGTCGAAGGCTAAGGCACAAATCAGTGAGTCGGCTTCTGGCGCGGCTGAACAAGCGATCAGCGAAACACAAGAACAACCGATTCAGCAGGGCCATCCAAAGCCAGAATCAGATCCGAGTAAAAAGTCCGTGCCAAGCAAACCCGTGCCAGCCGCGCAGGCAACAGAAAGGAATGCAGCTCGCGTGGCGCCGGAATCTAAAACCGAAGTGGTTGCCCCGGCGCCGCCGATTGCGGGGGCGGCCACCATGATGTCCGATGACATTCGGGTGGACGAACCAGAAACGCAGGCAAATGTCATCCAGGAGCGCGAGAAAGCCGCTTCGAAGGCGGAGCACCAAGAACGTCGAAGTCAGTCTCAGGAGCATCAGAAGCTGTCGCGAATTGCGGCGCCAGTGCAACGCAAGGAGCAGGTCGTCGGCCAGGAAAAGCTGAGTCAAATGGATGGGACGACAGATGCTTACTCTGGTGCGCGAGCCAGTGCAGCAGAAGCTGATCAATCAATAGCAGCCGCAGACGACGCCGGGGACCGTCGGGCCCTGTTCCAGTCTGAGGTGGAGAAGGTGCGCGGCCTGATCAAAGCCGACGAGCGGGATGAGGCGCGACGCGTATTGAGCAATTTGCGCGAGGCGTATCCCGATCAGTCATTGCCAAAGGATTTGCAGCTTTTTCTCGACCAGCAGTAAGTCCGATCCAAGCGACTTATAGCTTGCTGATTTCCCTGCGCAGTTCAAACTCGCTCGACGCAACACATGCTTCCATATTGCGGATGCGCGACTCCATGCCGGAGAACTTCTTGCGCAATTCCTGAGGCGTGGCCGGTTCAATATCCGAAGCACTGCCTTGCTTGTCGAATTGCCCCGGGTGCCCGGGCGATGCTTCCATCAGATACCAGAGAACGCAGTAGCCGACGGTGACTGGAAAAACCAGACCGGGAATGATGGAGAGCAGGGCGATCACGCGAATAACGCGAGGGTTCCAGTCAAATCGGTGCGCGATGCCCGCGCAGACGCCGCCCAGGAATCCGGCAGAGGGGTAGCGACGCCAATCAGTCCAGAAGTAATTACTCATCATCGTGTTTTCTCCATCCGGGCGCTTCTGTATCGAGCAGCTTTTCCAGAGCTTTGATGCGCTGCTCCATCCTTTGCGCCTGATGCGCGAGTTCCTGCAGGGATTGGGCTGCACCGGGCACGGCGTCATCCTTCAGGCGACGCTGGCGGTCCAGGTACCAGAGCACCATCGCCGGCAGGACGACGAACAAACAAATGACAGTCAGGGCATGTTCCACGTTCTCAGATTCTCCGAAAAAGGGCGGTCATGTCGGCTCAGGCCGTATTGGAAGACGCAGTCTGCTTGCCCAGCTTGGCGCGCAGTTCGGCGAGTTCATCCTCGAACCGGTCATCGCGCGACAATTCAGATAATTCGTCCTTGAGGCTGCGGGTGCCCAGATCATAACTTTCGACTTCTGCCTCCATGCGATCAATCCGGCTTTCGTAACGCTCCATCTTGACCATGGCATCTTCCATTCTGGCATCGTGGATATTGCCCTGAACCTTGAGTCGCGAGGTGACGGACTGCTGGCGTAACACAATGGACTTCTGGCGAACCCGCGCGTCCTGCAATTTTGATTTGAGCCGGCCGGTGTCCTCATCCAGCTTTTCGATTTCTTCATCGAGCTGAAGCAGTTCTTTCTCGTGGCTCGCCAACTGCTCCTTCACGCGATTTCGTGCGGCGAGGGCGCCGCGCGCGAGATCGTCCCGACCTTTTGAGACAGCCAGTTCGGCCTTGGACTGCCAGTCTTCTGACTCGGCCTGCAAGCGAGAGATCGCGCGCTGTACGTCCTTCTTTCTCGCCAGCGTGCGAACTGATGTGCTGCGCACCTCGACTAAAGTGTCTTCCATCTCCTGAATGATCAGGCGCACCATCTTCTCCGGGTCCTGCGCCTTGTCGAGCATGGCGTGGATATTGGAATTGATGACGTCCGAGAGTCGGGAAAAGATGCCCATGGCAGCACTCCAGCAGAAATGTGGTGAAAGTACTACCAGCATTGCCAGGATCGTGCCATCTGCAGCGGACGGTACAAGTTATTGTTTATGTGAACAAAACAAGTTTCACCAGAAACCCATCCTTCAACGCATGTCATTGGTTCAACCGCAAAATAGTACAAACGGCTAACTAATCGCCATAATCGCCATATGGCAATCCGTCAGCCCTCAGAGCCTGTTCTTGGCGAATCAGACGCCTTTCTCGCGGTCATGGAACGCGCCTCACATGCCGCGTGCGTGAGCAAACCCGTGCTGGTCATCGGCGAGCGCGGCTGCGGCAAAGAGTTGATCGCCGCACGCATTCACTATCTGTCGGAGCGCTGGCAGCGGCCGCTGATCAAGTTCAATTGCGCTGCGCTCAACGAGGAATTGCTCGATTCCGAGCTTTTTGGCCATGTAGCGGGAGCCTATACAGGAGCCAGTCGCAATCGGGCAGGGCGGTTTGAGTCAGCCGATGGCGGAACCCTGTTTCTGGACGAGCTGTCGAGCATGAGCCAAAGACTTCAGGAAAAGCTCCTGCGAGTGGTGGAATACGGTGAGTACGAGCGCGTTGGCGACAGCACGACTCGCAAAGTTGATGTGCGAATGGTTGGTGCTGCGAACGTGGACCTGCCTGCTTTGGCCGCGCGTGGCGAGTTTCGCGCCGATCTGCTGGATCGTTTGGCTTTCGAAGTCATTACCGTGCCGCCACTGCGTTATCGCCGCGAGGACATCCTGCTGCTGGCGCAGGCTTTCGCCGAGGACATGGCTAAGGAGTTGGGTCACGCCTTGTTCGCCGGCTTTACGTCGGCCGTGCGTGCGCAGCTGCTCGCTCACGACTGGCCAGGCAACGTGCGCGAACTGCGCAATGTCATCGAGCGGGCGGTGTATGCGCTGGAGCGGCCGGAGGCCAAGGTTTCACGCATTGAGCTGGATCCTTTTGCATCTCCGTATCGCCCGATAGACGCCCGTCAGAAAAAGCGCGAAACAGCGGCCTGCATTGATCAGGGCCCAGTTGAGAATTCTGATGCGGTAGTCTTGCCCAGCGATATGCGCGCGCCCATCAATTTTCACGAGGAGTCGGCACGCCATGAGCGAAGCATGCTTGAACAAGCCCTGACAAACGCACAGCACAAGCAGACGCTCGCCGCCGAGTCGCTGGCATTGAGCTATCACCAGTTTCGCGGCCTGCTGAAGAAATATGACCTGCTTCCGTCGGCGCGAGGCAAAAGCAGTTCCGCAAAGAGAGTTCTGACGTAAGGGCGTTATCGCCCATCAACAATATTTGCGGCGGATAACCATTCTAAATTGAACCACTGTTACAGGAGAGTGATGTATGACGATTCGATTCGATGACCGTGTGGCCATTGTGACCGGTGCCGGAAACGGATTGGGCCGTTCGCACGCCCTGTCTCTGGCTGCGCGAGGTGCCAAGGTGCTGGTCAATGATCTCGGCGGGGCCAGAGACGGCACGTCTTCTTCGCTCAGTGCGGCGCAGAAGGTGGTCGAAGAGATTCAGGCTGCCGGTGGTGAAGCCATGGCCAACGGCGCATCGGTCACAGACGCTGCTGCGGTGCAGAAGATGGTGGACGACGTCATGCAGAAATGGGGGCGGATTGACATCCTGGTCAACAACGCCGGCATCTTGCGCGACAAGAGCTTTGCCAAGATGGACCTGCAGGATTTTGCGGTCGTCATGGATGTTCATCTGATGGGTGCGGTCAATTGCACCAAAGCAGTGTGGGGCATCATGCGCCAGCAGAATTTTGGTCGTGTTGTGTTCACCACTTCTTCAAGTGGCCTGTATGGTAACTTCGGACAGTCCAACTACGGTGCGGCGAAAATGGCGCTGGTGGGGCTGATGAATACCCTGGCTATTGAGGGTGCGAAGAACGACATTCGCGTGAATTGCCTTTCTCCTTCAGCGGCGACGCGCATGACCGAAGACGTCATCCCGGCGGAAGCACTGAAACTGTTGCAGCCTGAGTCGGTGACCCCAGGCCTCATCTGGCTGGTAAGCGAAAATGGGCCCAGCAAAACGATTCTGGGTGCCGGCGCTGGCGGCTTCGAGGTTTCGAACGTGACCTTGACCAAGGGCATCTTCGTTCCTGCGTCGGATGATGTTGCCGAACAAATTGAGGCTCAGCGTGACGTGCTGGTCGCAAGAGACGGCGAAGCTGTGCCTGGCAAGGGTTTCGAGCAGATTGCGGCTGAGCTGGGTAAAGCCGGTTACAAGTTGTCATTGGGCTGAGGGACATGGCACCGCAACATCAGCGGTGCCATCCTGTTCGATCGCTGGCTAGGCCTGTTCTTCATCCATAAATTCGAAGGCGGAATAATCCCTGGCCGCTTCCTCGCATGCTTCCCGGTAGGCAGGAAACCCGCCAAAAAAGAACAGCACGCGTCGTGGCTTGCCGGGAACGTTATCTCCCATGTAGTAGTTTCGTGACTTTGGAAACAGGGTAGCGTTGCCGATGGCATCGGTGAGCTGGACCCAGTCCTTTTCGTCCTGAAGGTGAGGCTCAACGCATTGGAGCCTGTTCTGTTTCATGTGTCGAATCAGTTGATCCAGCCACTGGCCCTGGAATTCGGCCTGTAAAAGCGGATTGAAGAATGGGCTGCCCGGGCCATTGAGCCAGATCAGGTTAGGAAAGCCGCGCGTCATCATGCCCAAGTAACTGCTCAAACCTTCTGACCAGTCTGATTTCAGCGATCTGCCGCCGCGACCGCGGATATCCACCTTGTCCATCGCGCCAGTCTGAATGTCAAAGCCGGTCGCAAACACCATGGCATCCAGTTCTACCGGACCGGATTCAAGGCGCAGTCCAGATGGCTCGAAACGGACGATGGGATCTTCACGAACATCGATGAGGCTGACGTTACTGCGATCAAAGGTTTCGCAGTAATCCGTATCGGCTGAAAGTCGACGGGTCAGGACTGGATAGTCCTGAGGTACGAGCTTTTCTGCAATCTGCGGGTCCCGCACACGTTGGCGCATTTTGCTGCGCAAAAATTCACTCAGCGTTTCGTTGGCGCTTTCGTCGAGAAGAATGTCGGTGTAAGCGTTGTAAAAGCATAGTCCGCCGGACTGCCATAAGTCTTCATAGCGTGCACGCCGAACCTCAGCGGGAACTGCCAATGCAGACTCGGTCGGTGCTGGCGTCGAACGTGAATGAAGTGCAGTAAATCCCCCAAATGAGTTCAACTGATTCTCGCGAATCTTGCGGTAAAGGGTCTTGATTTCGCGTCGATGCTCAGCCGTGCTCGGACAGTTGCGCAACGGCACAGTGAACGGAGGTGTGCGCTGAAATACGGTCAGATGCGCGGCCTGTCTGGCAATCTCGGGAATGACCTGGATGCCGGAAGAGCCCGTGCCGATGACGCCGACGCGCTGACCGGTGAAATCCGCGCCTTCTTGTGGCCATCGAGCGGTCAGATAGGTTTTCCCCGTGAAACTGTCGAGCCCTTCAAATTCGGGCATATGCGGTTCAGAGATCAGGCCCGTGGCAAAGACGCAAAATTGCGCCTTGAGAATCTCTCCCCGACTCGTATGGACAGCCCAGATCCCTCTTGCTTCGTCAAAGTGGGCGGCCTGAACGCGAGTGGAGAACTGAATGTCGTCACGCAGGTTAAAACGTTCAGCAACATGCTGGGCGTAAGCCAGCAATTCTGGCTGGGCGGCATAGCGCTCTGACCAGTCCCACTGCTGCTGAAGTTCCTCGGAAAAGGAGTAGGAATATTCCATGGATTCGATATCGACCCTCGCGCCCGGATATCGATTCCAGTACCAGGTGCCACCGACGTCATCGCCTGCCTCGATACATTGCACGTGCAATCCACTCTTGCGCGCCTGATAGAGCATGTAGAGGCCTGAGAATCCGGCGCCAATCACGATCATGTCCAACGGCCTTTTTGATGTCGTCACGCTCTGTTTCTCCCTTTCATGAGCCCGCATGCGTTCTGGCTGACATGCGTAGCGGGAGGGTCCCGAACATGGCCAGGGCGAATCTTCTGATTTGATAGCACGAGCCTGCGCGGGGCTCGTCGATATCATGGAAGGACAATGAGCCCGAAGGCGCTTTGAGCGATGCGGCGCGAAGCAAAGCAGGGAGATCATTAGCCCCCTGAGGCATCGAGTACGGCCATCGGGCTGACCGCGAGCGGCAGGTCCCCATGTCGACACGCGTTTGCGCTCCCATCATCTCTCCTCCCTGCGGCTTCGATCTGAGGGTTTCAGTCGAGCACGTCGGATTGCCAAGCGTTTGCGCTTCTTCTGAGGCGATTTACCGCCTCCAGGCAGAATTACCTACGGTCTGGCTCTTTGTAGTGAACTACAAATATCCCAAAACGAAGCAAGAATCCAGCACGGCGGCGATCAACCGACCACACTGTGATCGTCAATTGCGAAGAATGGATGGCTGTCCGCCCTCTTGGACAGACATTGACCGGGGCTACAGAATGATTCGGCCGCGCGGGATCAGGCCGGGAGACGCTCAATACCCTGCTGATGGGCACTCAGATAATCACAAACCGGATCACGCCAGTCGGGCAACACGATCCGGAGCGCCGGCCCGATGGGGAGATCAACCGAGTAGGTGCCGGGTCTGTGCGTGTGCCCGTGAATCAGTTGAGTGACACCGAACTGTGCCATCGACAGGCGTACCGCACGCGCGTTGACGTCCATGATGTTTTCCGGCTTGTTGCGCTTTGCGGTATCACTACCGCTGCGCAGCCCGGATGCGATCTTCTGGCGTCTGGACAGGGGCAGACGCATGAATAGCCACTGCGCCCAGCGCTGCCTGGAGAACCAGCGCCAGCGCTGGTACGGCCGATCATCAGTGCAAAAGATGTCGCCGTGAGAGAGCAGGGTGTTACGCCCGGAGACATCTATCACGCATGGGTCAGCCAGTCTTTCCACACCAGTGAGATCGAAGAAAGCCTCGCCAACGAGAAAGTCGCGATTGCCGTGCTGGAAATAGACCTTTACACCGCTGGCAGACAAGGCCGCCAAGGCAGCGACTTCGGCTGCATAAATCTGCATGCCAACGTCGTCGCCAATCCAGGCCTCGAACAGGTCGCCAAGAATGTACACACGCGCCGCCTTTCTGGCGGGCCCATCCAGAAACCGCCGGAAGCGCGTCCGCAATGCGGACGTCTGCGGCGGGAGGTGCAGATCAGACAGGAACAGCGTGGGCGCCGCACCTGTCACGAATCAGCCTTTGAGAACGGTGCCGATAGCCTTCAGACAATGCTCGACGTGTCGAGGCGTGCAGCTTTGTCCCATCAGGCCAATGCGCCAGATCTTGCCGGCAAACTCTCCCAGTCCTGCACCAACCTCCAGATCAAACTCTTTGAGCAAGCGCGATCTCAAGGCGGCTTCGTCAACGCCGTCCGGCAAGATGACCGAATTGAGCTGAGGGAGTCGCTCAGCTTCTGGTACGAGATAACTCAGGCCCAGTTCTTCCAGACCCTTGGCCAGTTCCTGATGTAGCGTGGCATGCCGTGCCCAGGAAGCTTCGACACCTTCTTCCTGGACCATGGTCAGCGCCTCGTGCAGACCGTACAGCGCATTCACCGGAGCCGTGTGGTGATAGCTGCGTTTTGCGCCGCCACCCCAATAGGAAGTCACCAGTGTGAAATCCATGAACCAGCTGCGCACCGGCGTCTTGCGCGACTGCAGCTTGTTCATGGCGCGCTGACTAAAGCTCACTGGAGACAAGCCCGGCGGGCAGGACAAGCACTTTTGTGTGCCACTGTAGACCGCATCAATGCCCCATTCATCCATCTTCAGAGGCGAACCAGCCAACGAGGTCACCGTATCCACCAAGGTCAGCACGCCGTGCTGCTGCGCCAGTTTGGCCAGCGCCTGCGCGTCTGACAGAGCGCCGGTAGACGTTTCAGCCTGCACAAAGGCGAGCACCTTGGCTTCGGGGTGTGCCTTGAGTGCTTCTTCGACCTGATCGATATCAACAGCGCGGCCCCAGGGGTCCTTGACCATGACCACCGTGGCACCGAGACGCTCAGACATGATGCGCATACGACCGCCGAACACGCCGTTCTCGCACACAATGATGGTGTCGCCCGGCTCCAGCAGATTGGCAAAGCAGGATTCCATGCCGCTGGAACCTGGGCCGGATACCGGCATCGTCAACTCATTGCTGGTCAAAAACGTTTTCTGCAGGAGGACCTTGATTTCATCCATCAAACCGATGAAAGCAGGATCGAGATGCCCGATCGTGTTCTGGCCCATGGCGGCCAGTACACGAGGATGAACGTCAGAAGGGCCGGGGCCCATGAGCATACGCTTGGGCGGAACAAAGGCGGCAGTAGCGGTCATGTGTTGGCTTTTGTAATCGGTTAGGAGTTGTTTCAGGCGATCAGGGTCGCTGACTTGATGACCACTGGCTCGAGTGGAACATCGCTCGCCATCGGGCGGACAGCGCCCGTCTTGACCTTGGCAATCTTGTCGACCACATCGAGGCCTTCGACCACTTTTCCGAATACGGCGTAACCCCAGCCATCAAAGCTCGGATAGTCCAGATTGGCGTTATCGCGATGATTGATGAAGAACTGGGCGCTGGCGGAATGCGGGGCACTTGTACGAGCCATTGCGATGCTGCCACGCACGTTCTTGAGGCCATTCTTGGCTTCATTCTCGATGGGAGAGCGAGTGGTGCGTTCGCTCATCTTCTCGTCATAGCCGCCGCCCTGAATCATGAAACCTTCAATGACGCGGTGAAACAGCATGCCGTCGTAGTGACCTTCCTTGACGTACTGCACGAAATTTTCAACGGTCTTGGGTGCATTTTCCGGGTCGAGTTCCAGAATGATGTCGCCCATGCTGGTTTCCAGTTTGACGCGCGGTTTGTCGAGATCGTTGGCTGAGGACATGGAGGCTCCGAATAAGTAAATGAAGGTGATAGAACAGAGGGTAAGTAGTACACGCATTTTGATTGACCTATGCAGCTCGTGAGAAATCGTCGCGCTCGACGGCGGCCAGAGCCTGATGAATCACGTCGATGCCTGCGCCTGAACGATGCGCCTTCTCCGACAAGGTACGGCGAAATGCGCGCCCGCCAGGCTGATGGCGATACAGACCCAGAATATGCCGGGTGATTCTGCCTAATGGTGTGCCTGCATCGAGCTCGCGCTGGATGAATGCAAGGTATTGTTCGAGGTAGGCGGTGCGATCAAGCAACGGCTCCTCTTCGCCATCAAAAATCTGCGCCTGCAATTGGGCGAGGAAGAAGGGATTCTCGTAGGCCTCACGTCCGATCATGACGCCATCGACATGCTGAAGTTGCTCCTGCACCCGTTCGGCATCATCAATACCACCATTAATGACAATACAGAGCTGGGGGAAATCCTTCTTCAGCCGATGCACCATCGGGTAGTTCAATGGAGGAATTTCACGATTTTCTTTCGGCGAAAGGCCAGATAGCCAGGCCTTGCGGGCGTGGACGATGAAGGTTTCACAACCCGCATCGGCCACTGTTTGCACAAAGTTGCGCAGGAAATCATAGCCCTCGAGATCATCGACGCCGATGCGATGCTTGACCGTCACCGGGCGGGAGGTGGCCGCGCGCATGGCCCGTACGCATTCAGCAACCAGCGGCGCGTCTTTCATCAGTACGGCGCCAAAGCATCCGGTCTGAACACGGTCGGATGGGCAACCGCAATTCAGGTTGATCTCGTCGTATCCATACGCTTCGCCCATTTCCGCACACCGTGCGAGGGCCTCTGGATCAGAGCCGCCCAGCTGCAGCGCCACCGGATGCTCAGCCGATTCAAATCTGAGGTGTCGCTGGGCATCGCCGTGGAGCAGGGCACCGGTTGTGACCATCTCGGTATAGAGTAGGGCGTCCGGCGACAATTGCCGATGAAAATTGCGACAGAAACGATCTGTCCATTCCATCATCGGGGCGACGCATACGGTCCAGGGATTGTGTTGAACGTCTTTCAACGGCTGTGTAATGCGAAAACTGGGCGCGAATTCTAACTCGCCGGCCGATGTTGATGTTCAGCAGGATCTTTCAGAGGACAAATATTGAGCCGCGCGGGCACCTCAATCGGTGCGATTTTGCTGGCTCGCTGGGGGCAAGCCACCGATTCAGCGCGGTGTCCGCGCCTCGATAATGCGCACCAGCCCCGCGCCGCGGTCGTCGATTGTCCCTAGGCTGCCAGCTTGCGCTTCGGCTATGTGCAGTTTTGCATCATCGAACCCGGCTTCCAGCAAGGCTCGTTCCGCGTCCGCCTCATTGGCATAGTGCAAATGAATGCCGCCGCGGACAAAACGGGCCAGAAGTTTGCGGAACAGATCAACGCTCAATCCCAGATTCTGAGCGCGAAGGTGCAGGTCACTTAGGTAGATACCGGGCGGGAAAGCCTGAAGGGCATGGGCAAAACCGGACCACATGGTCTGTACCTGATCACGCGCAAAGTAATTGAGCAGCCCCTCCGTAACGATTGCCAGCCCCTTCCCCTGGTCCAGTTGCGCCACCACTTCACCGAAGCTGGATGACCCGGACGTGCTGAGAATGTCCAGGTCCAGCACTTCATGGCCTTTGCTGGACAGATTGCCGCGTTCCAGCAAGGCCCGCTTTCGCGCTGCCATTTCCGGCAGGTCTGCCTCGACGTAGCGAAGCCGGTCACCAAACTGCTTCTTGAATGACCAACCCCTCGGAGACAAGCCGGCGGCCACTTCCAGAACTTGCTGTATCTGCCCGGACACCACGTGCTCAGCCAGACGCCGATTGATTTCATGGTGCCGGGCGAGCAGAAAGCCTTCTAGCGTAGGCGCCCCGATGTGACGAGAGGCCAGGTACATCGGGCGCAATGCGTGAAAAAGTAGACGGCCCTGTGCAGTTGCCAGCGCACGATGAGACAGACCATTGCGATACCAGACATGCGCCGTGTAGTGCGCTGTAGGACTGATTCGGTCGGATGCCATGATGTTGAGCGGGGCGCTGGCCTATGATGAACTAGGTTGATCTAGATCAAATACTACAGCGGGAGTGGAGAGATGAGTGCGCAAGACAAGAACAACACAAGTGTGCGCGACCAGGTATCACCGGAAGAATGGGAGATGCGCGTCAATCTGGCCGCAGCGTATCGGCTGGTGGCGCTGTACGGCTGGGATGACCTGGTGTTTACGCACATTTCTGCCCGCCTTCCCGGTCCCGAGCATCACTTTCTGATCAACCCTTACGGGTGGATGTTTGACGAGATCACGGCCTCCTCACTGGTCAAGATCGATATCAACGGCAAGAAGGTGATGGATTCTCCTTACGACATCAATCCGGCCGGCTTTACGATTCACAGCGCAATTCATGCCGCTCGTGAGGATGCGATCTGCGTCATGCACACGCATTCAATCAATGGGGTGGCCGTGTCAGCACAGAAGGACGGTTTGCTGCCCTTATCGCAGACCTCGATCATTGCCGGCTATTCGTTGGCCTATCACGATTACGAAGGCATCGCGCTGTACGAGGATGAGAAGCCGAGGCTGGTGGCCGATCTGGGTGACAAGTTGGCCCTGATGTTGCGCAACCACGGACTGCTCACGGTTGGCCGGAATTGCGCTGACGCCTTTTTGCGGATGTACCTGCTTGAAGCGGCCTGCATGATCCAGGTCCGTGCCCTGGCGGGTAGTCGCGAGTTGCACGCCGTGCCGCAGTCGATTCTGGATAACATCGAAGAGCAACTTGTCGCGGTGACACGCGGGCAGGGCGGCTTGCTGGCCTGGCCGGGCTTGCTACGTCGGCTGGATCGCAGGAATCCGGGTTATCAGGAATAACCCGCAAAGCCTGCTCAGGCTGCTTTCTGCTCTTCGCGGCGCTTTAGGGGCGTGACCTTGGGACGTTCATTCAGGTGCTCGGTTTTGACCCAGCGGATGATCTGAATGCGACCGTTGAAATCTTCTGCCAGCGCCGTGCAGCTTTCGACCCAGTCGCCGCTATTCAAGTACTGAACTGCGCCCATGTCCCGAATTTCCGCGTGATGAATGTGCCCGCAGACAACGCCATCCAGTTCGCGGCGTTCGCATTCACGGGCCACACTGTCCTCGAAGCGCGACACAATGTTAACCGCGTTCTTCACACTGTTCTTGGCAAAGGCAGACAATGACCAGTAGCGCATGCCCATGAGCCGGCGTGCCTGATTGAACCAATGGTTCGCCTTCATCGTCAGCTCATAGGCCGTGTCGCCCGCTAACGCGATCCAACGGTGATAACGCGTAATCACGTCAAACGCATCTCCGTGCGTGACCAGCAGCCGGCGACCATCAGCCGTGGTGTGAACATGTTCGTTCAGGATCTGGATGTTGCCAATTTCAAGCCCGAATCCGACGAACTTGCGGAGAAACTCGTCATGATTCCCCGTGATGTAGAAAACCTGCGTTCCACGCTTGGCCTTGGTCAGAATCTTGCGGATGACGTTGGTGTGCTCCTGAGGCCAGAACCAGGAACTCTGAAGCTTCCACCCGTCAATAATGTCGCCCACCAGAAAAAGATTCTCGCACTCGTTGTGCTTGAGAAAATCCACCAGGTGTTCAGCCTTGCATCCGGGGGTTCCGAGGTGAACATCGGAAATCCAGATGGATCGATAGCGGTGATTTTTGTCCGCGCGTCGTGTCGCCTTCTTGCTTGTCTTAGCTCCTTTCATGGTCCGCACATTGCCCTTAGCGATTGATGCGTTGATGACAGAAAAATGAAGCTTTGGTGACATCGGGCGACTCCATTCAGCCGGCGGCCGGTAGTGGACCGGCTAATCTGTCGCCATGACCCCGACACCAGAACGATCCGGCCACGATGTCGCACGACCACCCGGAGGCCCGTACTTCATCGTGATGAATCAGGCATCTGGTAGTGAGGCTGCCAAAAGCCTTGTTGGCAAGATAGGAAAAATTCTGAACGCCGCTGGTCGTGAACATGAGTTCTTCTTGATGGACTCAAATTCCGATTTCGAACAGATTACGCGCAAAGCCGTGGCCAAAGCGGCGGACGCAAAGGGGGTCGTGGTGGCCGCCGGAGGCGACGGAACCATCAACCTGATTTGCCAGTGCGTCCTGGAAAGTGGGGTGCCCATGGGTGTTCTGCCGATGGGGACTTTCAACTACTTCGCACGTGCGCACAAGATTTCCGAGGACGTGGAACAAGCGACGATGGAGCTGCTCTCATCAGGTATGCACTTCATTCCTGTGGCGCAGGTCAATGACCACGTAATCCTGGTCAATGCAAGCCTCGGCCTCTATCCGAAACTGCTCGAAGACAGGGAAGTCTTCAAGCAGCAGCTCGGCCGAAGTCGGATTGTGGCGGCGATCGCAGGCATCTGGTCATTGCTTCGCCATATCCGTCGACTGCGGCTCGAAATTGAGTCTGAATCGGAGCGGCGAAGCGTGAAGACGGCGTCGCTGATTGTGCTGAGTAATGCCCTGCAAATGGAGCAGCTTGGCTTGCAGCAAGGCGACTCGCCGCGAGAATTGACGGCAGTGATGTTGAAGCCCGTAAGTAATCTGAGCTTGCTGGGTCTGGCGCTGAGGGGCGCGCTCGGCCAGCTGGGCGAGGCAGAAGATATTGTTCGGCTGCGCTTTCATGATCTCAAGGTCACGCCAGGCCGAAGACGCCGAATCAAAGTGGCTCTGGATGGTGAGTCTCTCTATCTGGATACGCCGCTCAGATTTGGTGTTGCGCGCAAGCCTTTGCAACTTCTGGTGCCGGCTTCGACACCGGCAGATGATTCCGGATCGTGACGGTACTCATACAGATTTCAGACCCGCACTTTGGAACAGAGCAGCCGCAAGTTGTGGACGCATTGCAGCGCCTGGCTCGTCGTTTGAAGCCAGACATACTGATTCTTTCCGGTGACATCACGCAGCGCGCGCGCCGCATGCAGTTTCGTGCCGCTCAGGAGTTTGTGGCGTCGCTTGGTATTCCGAAACGCCTGATCCTGCCGGGCAATCACGATATTCCTCTGTTCAATGTCGCCGCGCGCCTGCTGCATCCATACCGTAACTATCAGCAGAGCTTTGGCGCACAACTCGAGCCGCAGATCGAGGTCGCGGGCATTCGCATCATCGGCGTAAACGCGACCCGGTGGTGGCGGCACACAGACGGGCAGCTTGGACGCGCTCAGATTGAGCGTGTCAGCAGGCTGTTGCGAGATACCCGTGCAGATCAGGTGAAGATGGTGGTGACCCATCAGCCCTTGCATGTGCCATCTGCCGCAGAAAAGCACGATCTCGCCTACGGCGCAGATGCTGCGATACCTGCCTGGTCAAAGGCTGGCGCGGATATCGTCATGGGCGGACACATTCACTTGCCCTATGTACGGCCTGTTCACGAATACCGTTTGGATCTGAGCCGCAAACTGTGGTGCGTTCAAGCAGGGACCGCCGTTTCCAGCAGGGTCCGCCGGGGCGCGCCCAACTCGGTCCATGTGTTGCACGTTCCCGACCGAGCCGCCGAGTCGGGGCTCGAGGTTCATCGCTGGGACTATGACGCCGAGCAGGGGGAATTCCGTACCGAACAAAAAGACAGACTCAGCTTCGGCTTGCGCTGAGCCTGCCCCTCAGATGTGCAAAGGTGCTCAGTCAGCGGGCACCATTTGTCGGTCGAAACGGATCTGACCCTCATCCGCATCCACCCCGATGCGATCTCCATTGCCAAATTCACCATCTAGGATTGAGCGGGCAAGGGGGTTTTCAACCAGGGTCTGAATGGCCCGTTTGAGCGGCCGAGCACCGTAAACGGGGTCATAACCGGCCTGCGCCAGCAGATCCAGTGCAGCGTCGCTGAATACCAGTTCAATGTTCCGATCCTTCAGGCGTTCAATGACGCGACGCGACTGTACCCGGGCAATGCTTCGAATCTGCTTTTCGCCCAGCGGACTGAAGACAACGGCCTCGTCGATACGATTGATGAACTCGGGCCGAAAATGCTGGCCGACCACATTCATCACCGCCTCCTTGACGGCGGCGTACTCGAACTTGCTGTCCTTCTTCCCGAGCATTTCCTGCATCATTTGCGAGCCGAGATTGGAGGTCATGACGATCACGGCATTGCGAAAATCCACTGTCCGCCCCTGGCCGTCGGTCAGGCGACCGTCGTCGAGTACTTGCAGCAGGACGTTGAAGACCTCCGGATGCGCCTTTTCAACTTCATCCATGAGAATGACGGAGTAGGGTCGTCGTCTGACCGCCTCGGTCAGTTGTCCGCCTTCTTCATACCCGACGTAGCCGGGTGGGGCGCCGATCAGGCGAGCTACGCTGTGCCGCTCTCCGTATTCGGACATGTCGATGCGCACCGTGGCATCTTCACTGTCAAACAGAAACGCCGCCAGAGACTTGCACAGCTCGGTCTTGCCCACGCCAGTCGGGCCCAGGAACAGGAACGATCCGATAGGCCGGTTGGGGTCTGACAATCCAGCTCGTGACCTGCGTATGGCATTGGCTACTGCAGTAACAGCTTCATCCTGCCCAACAATCCGCTCGTGTAGCGCATCTTCCATGCGCAGCAGTTTTTCGCGCTCGCCTTCCATCAGTTTTGCAACAGGAATGCCCGTCCAGCGTCCAACGATCTCCGCTACTTCTTCTTCGGTAACACTGGTGCGGAGCAGTCGTGTCGCCGGGTCTTTTGATTCGTCCCTGGCGCGGGCACTGTCGGCCTGCGTAGAAGCGGACAAGCGTCTTTCCAGTTCCGGAATGCTGCCGTACTGCAGCTCGGCCATGCGGGCAAGGTCACCCGCACGATGCGCCGCTTCCATGTCCGCGCGAGCCTGCTCCAGTTCTTCCTTGATGGTGGCACTGCCGGCGACGGTGGCTTTTTCTGATTTCCAGATTTCCTCCATGTCGCTGTATTCGCGCTCCAGCTTTCCGATCTCGCTTTCCAGATCTGCCAGCGACCGCTTCGCGCCTTCGTCGGTTTCCTTCTTGAGCGCCTCGCGCTGGATCTTGAGCTGGATCAGACGGCGGCTCAGGCGGTCGAGTGCCTCAGGCTTGGAATCAATCTCGATGCGAATTCGTGCGGCCGCCTCGTCCATCAGGTCGATGGCCTTGTCCGGCAAGTTGCGATCCGTGATGTAGCGATGGCTGAGTCTGGCCGCAGCAATCAACGCGCCGTCCGTAATGCCGACGCCATGATGTACCTCGTAACGCTCCTTGAGGCCGCGCAGGATGGCAATGCTGTCTTCGACGCTGGGCTCGCCTACAAACACCTTCTGGAAGCGGCGTTCCAGGGCTGCGTCCTTTTCGATGTACTTGCGGTATTCATCGAGCGTCGTGGCGCCGATACAATGCAGCTCACCGCGTGCAAGTGCGGGCTTGAGCATGTTGCCCGCATCCATGGCGCCATCGGCCTTGCCAGCCCCAACGAGGGTATGGATCTCATCAATGAACAGAATGACCTGACCTTCATTCTTGGCCAGATCGTTGAGCACGGACTTGAGGCGCTCCTCAAACTCGCCGCGATACTTGGCGCCTGCAATCAGACTGCCCAGGTCCAGGGTCAGCAACCGCTTGTCCTTCAGGCTCTCAGGTACCTCTCCGTTGACGATGCGCTGGGCCAGACCTTCAGAGATCGCCGTCTTGCCTACGCCGGGCTCGCCTATCAGGGCAGGGTTGTTCTTGGTCCTGCGCGACAGCACTTGAATGACCCGGCGAATTTCCTCGTCGCGCCCAATGACCGGGTCCAGCTTGTTCTTGCGGGCCCGTTCGGTGAGATCAATGGTGTATTTTTCCAGCGCCTGACGATTATCTTCAGCGCCAGCACTATCCATTTTCTCGCCGCCTCTAACCTTATCGATGGCCTTGGCCAACATCTCCTTGCGGGCGCCAGCTGCACGCAGGGCTTCGCCGGCAGGTCCGGAGTCTTCACAGGCGGCCAGCACGTACAACTCGGAGGATAGGAACTGGTCGCCGCGCTGCTGAGCCAGCTTGTCGGTCAGATTCAGTGTCCGCGTCAGGTCTGCGGAGACTTGGATGTCGCCGGTGGCGGTGCCTAGCTTGGGGAGCTTTTCCAGCGCCTGGGTCAGGCGCGTCCGCAGCATGTCCGGATTGACGCCGGCAGTCTGCAACAAGGGCACCATGCTCCCGCCATCCTGCCCCTGCAGGGCCAGCAAGACATGCACATTCTCGATGGCAGGATGATCATGCCCCAGTGCCAGGCTTTGAGCCTGAGCGAGGGCCTCCTGGAAACGGCTGGTAAATTTGTCGGCGCGCATTCAATGGCTCCATGAGTGACTGCCGATCTATGTGGCGATGACAGGGCCGATTTCAAGATCATCCGCCGGCCGAGCATCGCTCCGATTCCGCTTGAAAATGTGGAAAAATACGGTCTATCTATCTGATATCCTTTGTTGCATGGGCTTAACTCGATGCTAACGATGCACAGTACGCGTACTACAGTCGCTGGTCTGCAGCTTGTTCTGGCCTTGGCCGTCGGATTGCTGATGGTCGGGCATGCCTCTGCTCAGGACTACGGTGCTCCGGAAGGACTGCCGCTGCAGTTCGAAAGTGATCTTGAATCCGGCAAGCAGTCCCTGCCCGTGACCCCACCGGCAAACCTGCGTTCGGCCACGGTGGTGCTGGCACCGGGCGATCTGATTACTGTCTCCGTGTTTGGTCAGCCCGACCTGACCGCTACGGTCTATGTATCCGACGGCGGAGCGATTGATGTTCCGTTGGCAGGGAGTATCCCGGTGTCGGGCTTGTCTCCGGTGGAGGCGGCCGAGCGCGTTGCCACAGCATATCGCGAAGGTGAATACCTCAACGATCCTCAGGTCAATATTGTGTTGTCTGGTTTGCGCAGCCAGCAGATCAGTGTCGTTGGCGAGGTCGTCAAACCCGGGCGGTTCCCGATTGACACACGCACTTCCATTCTGGACGCGCTGGCGCAGGCAGGCGGCATTACCGACAAGGGCGAACAACGCGCCTTCATTCTTCGTCGCCGCGAAGGCGGGGTGGATCGTTACGAAGTGGATCTGGATGACCTGCTTTCAGCAGGCTCCGGGCAGGTGATCGAACTTCGCGCCGGCGACACCATCGTGGTTCCCAAAGCCCAGCTCTTTTACGTCTACGGCGCGATATCCAAACCGGGGGCGTATGCCCTGAAAGATGAAATGACGGTGATCGAAGCCATTGCCATTGCTGGCGGTCTCACCGATCGCGGCTCTACTCGTCGCGTCCGGATCAAGCGCAAGGTCGAGGGCGGCAAGTCCAAAACTCTCAACGTTGACCTTGAAGACGAAGTGCGAGCTGATGACGTCATTAACGTACGCGAGCGCCTGTTCTGATGAATCAGCAAGTTGAACGCCGCCAGTCGCTTGGTGCTTTGCCGCGCGAGTACGTTGGCGCCACCCTGAGTATTTCCCAGCTCTGGAATATTCTCTGGGCGCGCAAACTGATGATCATTGGCATCACGCTGGCTTTTGCTGTGGCAACAGTCGTTATCGTCAAGATGATGCCAAAGGTGTATTCCGCAACGGCGACACTGCTGGTTTCCTCTCGGGTAGATGACCCGATGTCCGGCAAGGAAAGCGGCCTGGATACTGGCTATATCGCGACTCAGATCGAGTTCATGCGCAGTCCGGTCACACTGCTACCGGTGGTCGACAAATTCCGGCTCACGGAGCGCAAGGAATACATTGCCGGGTACTCCGGGGGCAGTTCTCCCGAAGGACTTCGCCGCTGGGCCATGAACAACCTTTATAAGAACCTGAAGGTTCAGCAGGGCACCGGCAGCCTGTTTATCTATGTGACGGTGGATGACCAGAACCCTCAGGCAGCAGCGCAAATTGCCAATGCCATTACCGACACCTACATATCAGAGCAAGAGAAGCGATTTTTGGAGCCGGCGAAAGGGCGTGCGGTTCGATACTCAGAGCAGCTGAAGGGCCTGAAGGAGAAAGTTGATGAGGCGCAGGCAAAAGTCTCTGCCTTCAGAAAGAAGACCGGCATGGCCAACCTCGAGCCAGGCACCTCTGGTGGCGATGCGAATCACCTCCGACTAAACGATTTGCAGGCGCGCCTGACCGCGGCTTCTCAGGAAAGACTCAATGCTGAGCTGCGACTGCGCTCCATTGGCCGCGGTGATGCGACCGTCCTTGAATCCCGACTGGTCCAAAAGCTCAAATCAGAGTTGCAGGTGGCAGAGGGCAAGATGGCAGAGCGCCGCGGCGTATTGGGAGCGCGTCACCCGGAGATCGTTGCGCTGCAGTCAGAGATTGACCACGCCAGGCAGAAGCTGAACAGTGAAATCAACACTTATGCAGACGGCGCGCGCGCAGATGTGTCCGCGGCGCGTGCAGTGGAGGCTCGCCTGCGGGAGGAGCTTGAGAAGGTCGAGGCTCAGGTGCTGGCGTCCAGGACCTTGCAGGATGACGCATCACAATTGCTCAGGGAGCTGGAATCGGCCACGAAGATCTACGAGGGCGTTCTGGATGCCTTTGAAACTGTCCAGCTTGGGACGGAAATTTCTACCAGCAACGTTCAAATTGTGGATCGTGCCAAGACGCCTCTAAGGCCCAACAGCAGCAAAGGAAAGAAACTGCTGGCGCTCGCGCTGATTGCCGGAGGCGGAGGCGGCTGTGGACTGGCACTCTTGCTTGAACTACTTAATCGGCGAATTCGAAGTCGCGAAGATATGGAGCGCGATCTGCAGCTACCCGTCCTCGTCCAGTTGCAAGTCAAGGCCTAAAGCAAATGAATTTTCTGAAAGATGCGCCGGACGGGTCGAAGGACAGGCGCGAACCTGAACTCGTTGGTGGTACCGACCTGTCACAGGTGCTTGCGCGCCGTGGCGGACTCACCGAAGACGATATCAAGCGTGTAGAGGCCGTACAGGACCAACTGGGCCTGGGGTTCATAGAAGCGGCGATGCGGCTCGGCCTGATTACACAGTCCGATCTCGACTCGGTACTGGCGGGGGACCAGCAGAGCAAGCCGAATGAAGCGGCGGTGGCCCGGCCATCGGACAAGATTCTCAGTGCACACGATCCTTTTGATCCATACAGTGAAAGTATCCGGGCACTACGTACCGAGCTGACCCAGCGCACGGCTGATGACCAGTGCAATGTCATCGCCGTCATCAGTGCCGGTTCTGGTGAAGGTCGGACTCGCGTTGCTGCGGAGCTCGCGGTGGCCTGTTCTCAGCTCGGGCAATCGACGCTTCTTGTGGACGCCGATCTTCGTCGATCGCGGATGCACGAGCTGTTTTCTGCAGATAATGATGACGGGCTCGCGCAGGCATTGATGGAAGGGCGCGCGCCGAAGGTGCAGGCCGTGGTTGGCTTGGCTAGTCTTTCATTGCTTACGGCAGGACCCCGTTCGAGTACGCCGATTGAGATTTTGTCGGACCCCATGTTCGGCGAGATGCTCGAGGGCTGGAAGCGGCGCCATCGCCACATCATTCTAGATACGCCACCGGTGTCCGAGTTTTCCGATGCTCTGGCAGTGGCTACCGAGGCTGGTCGCGTGCTGATTGTGACCCGCAAGGATCACACCTCGATGCCTCAGACCAAGGACATGATCAAACGGCTTGAAGTGTCGAGAGCGCGGATACTCGGCGGCGTCCTCAATATTTTCTAGGCTGCGACGCGGGCGCTAAATGTCCCTTGCCTGTTCATGAGAAGTACTGCTGAATGCACCTCAGCTGGGGCGTGCAGCAGCGATATCCTTGAAGCTCGCAAGCCAGTTCAATAACAGCTCAATCAACTGCACGCGCATGTTGATGCGGGAAAAAGTGTGATCTGCTTTGGGCTCATAGTGGCAAACGGCACCGGGGTATTGGGCCAGGACCGGGAACGCATCAAACAGTTGGTCTGAGTAGTTGTACAGATTCTGGATTTCACCGGTGTATAGGAAGAACAAGTTCATTTGCCTCGCAATGAACTGTTCTACATGAGCCTGGAAAGTGTCGGCGTCAGGTTGTTCGAAGATCTCGACCTGATCGGATCGAAACGACGCCTTGTCACCCTTTTTGCTGGAGAACATCCGGCGCGCAAAATTTCCAGCGCGGCGTGGATCGGTCAGTCTTTCTTTCCAGAAATTTCGTTTGAACTGCGCTGTAGGGTATGTGTAGTGATCGACGAACGCCGCTGCAGATATTCGTTTATCACTGACCGCGAGATGATGTGCGTCGTGGCCCCCTGAACAAATGCCAACGACCGCATACCGAGCCGCGATATTCCGGCTTTCCATCAGATCCAGCGCATCACGCATATCCCGCACAGAGTCACTGGCGGCACCGGATGGCGCAGTCAGGCTATCGCCCATGCCGGTGAGGTCCATGCGCAACACGGGAATTCCTGATTCCGCCAGCGCCCTAGACAGGTGAACATGCAAACGGTTTGGGCCGACACGATGGTCGACTCCTGTATTGGGGATGATGACGCCGAGCGGCGCGCCTTGCGTTGCGCCGTCGCTGGCCAGAATGCCCACGAGTCTGCCTTGCTCTCCAAACTGGAGCACCTGTTCGTTCACGAGAGCGTACTCCCTAGGTGTTGTGCGATCTGTCGAATGGACTGGATCGGGTTCCAGGGGGTCGTGATCCAGGCGCCATCCTGCCAATACGCATTGTCTGGCAATATAAGTGCGCCTTCGCCCGGCAGTGATCCAGCCTGATCCGCGCTCAGGAGTCTGGTCATAGGGACCTGCGTCTGTGAGATATCAGGTGCCATGTTCCTCAGGGCAGCTTCCAGCTCTTTGTCCATGGGCATGCCCATCAGCTCTTCGTCACCAGAAAACAACTTGTTTTCGGTGAGCCGATAGCGATTCTTGTTTTCATAGTAAGGCGCCTCAAGTTGCCTGATCTCGTCAAGCCAATGGGCGACATTGATGGGCATGTCCCACTGAATCAGGTGCTCAGCCTTTACGCCTTCTTCCAGCGTAGCCTGCAGGGCAAGTTGCGCGCCAAGCCGGACACCGAGCAACGCGATCCTGGTTTGGCCGGACAACTCGGTGAGTTCGCGCACTGCGGTCTTGATATCAGCCATCCAGTGCGGGAGTCTGGCTTCACCGGTGCGCCCTTCAGAATCACCGGTTGAAGAGTAATCCAGACGCAGGGTTTCGAAGCCCTGCTCAGCGAGCAGTTTTCCCAGGGTTGATACGGCGCGGTAGCTGCGCATGTACTCCATGCCCCAACTTGGGCAGATCAGGATCGCGGTACGCCGAGGAGCGACGACCGGTTCAAATCTGACGCCAAAAAGTCGGCGCTCTTGTGGCCCGAAGAACATGGGTTCCATATTGCGCTGCCTTTAGCTGAAGCCGAACCAACGCTTGATACGCGTCAGCGCACCCGTTGTCTGCACGGCAGTCGAATGGATTGTCTCTGGCGAAGCGGTCTTATTTGAAGAGGCTGATTCAGGGATATCGGAAGCAGTCTCCGGCGCTTCTTTATCGATTGCTTCGGAGATGGTCGCCAGCGATTCCATGAGAATCGTGCGCAAGGGCAGCTTTGTCGAAAATTGTTTGGATATCCGGGCGCTCGTCTGTACAGCCAGCAAAGAATGTCCGCCCAAATCAATGAAGCGATCCGAGAGATTGATCGTCTGAATACCCAGTACTTCCGCCCAGATATCTCGAACGGCAATCTGTGTTGCGCTGCGCGGTGGGTTGGCACTGGATGGCGTCGCATCCGATGCTGCAAACGGTTCAGGCAGTGCCTTCCGATTGATCTTGCCGCTCGACAGCCGCGGCATGTCCTCCACACTCCGATAGGTCTGCGGAATCATATAAGCAGGCAATGTCTTGCGCAGGAAGCTTCGCAGCTCGCCAACGTTGACGCTTTGATCTGGCGGAGACTGGATCCAGGCCACCAGGCGACTGTCGCCGGCAGAGCGCTCAACAACCCCCGCGACAGCTTCAATGACCTGCTCGTGGCGGACCAGCTCTGCCTCAATCTCACCAAGCTCTATGCGCAAGCCGTGCAACTTGACCTGGAAATCCAGCCGCCCTTGATATTCGACATCGCCATTGGCGTTCCAGCAGGCGAGATCGCCAGTTCTGTACAGGCGGCCAAACTCTGGATGCTGAATGAACTTCTCCGCCGTAAGTTCGTGCCGGTTGAGATAACCACGCGCCAACTGGACTCCACCGAGCATCAGCTCTCCGGAGACGCCGATCGGCAGCGGCTCACCACGGCTGTCCAGAATATACAGCGCTGTATTAGCCACCGGTTTTCCGATAGGTACGATGCCGTTGCCGCGTTCCCTGGGGCAAGGCCAGTAGCTAACATCAACCGCCGCCTCGGTCGGTCCATACAGGTTGTGCAGGTCAGCGTTACGGCACTTTCCGTAGAAACGTTGTACGAGCTCAGTGGTCAGGGCCTCACCCGAACAGAAAACACTGCGTAGCCCCGGGCAGACATTGTCTTTCGCGTCCTCCAGAAAGACGGCGAGCATGGACGGCACAAAATGGCAGACCGTGACTTTCTGCGAGTCAATGAGCTGAGTTAGGTAGCTCGGATCTTTGTGGCCTTCGGGCTTGGCGATCACCATCGTGGTGCCCGTCAACAGAGGCCAGAAAAATTCCCAGACAGACACGTCGAAGCTGTAAGGCGTCTTTTGTAGAACGCGATCCGATGACGTGAGCTGATACTCGTCCTGCATCCACAACAAGCGGTTGACGATGCTGCGATGCTCGAGCAGGGCCCCCTTGGGTTTGCCAGTAGATCCCGAGGTATAGATCACATACGCTAAATTGTCCGCAGCCACGTTAGTTTGTGGGTTATCAGCAGACTGGCTGGCCCACTTGTCGGCGTCTTTCTTCAGATCCAGAATACGCTCGGCCTGAGACTCAAGCAAAGATGAAACCTCTGGTGAGACTTCCTCGCTGCCTTCGACCTCGCACAGAATGACGCAGGCTTCACTGTCTTGAATCATGAATTCGAGACGGTCGGCGGGGAACGCCGGGTCCAGTGGAAGATAGGCCGCTCCTGCTTTCAGAGTGGCGAGCATGGCGACGACCATTTCCATGCCGCGCTGGGCACAGATCGCTACGATCTTGTCGGGGCCGGCGCCGCGTGCAATGAGTTCGTGCGCCAGCTGATTGGATCGCGAATTGAGCTTATCAAAGCTCAGAGCGTCCCCTTCAAAAATCAGGGCCGTTGAGTCCGGTGTCTTGCCGACCTGCTGTTCGATCAGGGTGTGCAGAGTGACGTCCTGCGGGTAATCACGTTGTGTTGCATTCCAAGTTTGCGTGATTCTCTGGCGTGTTGCGGCGTCCTGCAAAGCGAGTTGCTGGACGCTCTGCTCGACATTGTCGCAGGCCGAGGTGAGAAGCCTGAACCAGTTTTCGAGCAGGCGTTCGATATCGTCAGCTGAGAACAACTCAGTGCCATAACTGGCTTCGACCACCAGACTCTTTCCGTCGTCCACCACGTTGAGATAGAGCTCGAACGTTTCCGCACGACGCACCATGGTCGAGTAGGACACCTTGAGTCCGGTGTGCGAAATATCATCATCGCGCACGTCAATATTGAAGATCACGGAGACCAGCGGCGGACGGCTGTTATCTCTCTTTACGTCAAGCTTCGGAATCAATGCACCGAACGTAATGCCCTGATTGTCGCTGGCGTCCAACACTACAGTCTTGACTGCCTTCAATAGCTCCGAAAACTTTGCATCCGCCCGCGGCGCAATGCGCAGCGGCAGCAGATTGACGCAATGACCGACCAGTTGGCCTTGCTCGTGCATGGACTGACCAGCTGCAGACAAGCCAATGACCATGTCCTCGGATTGCGTCAGGCGGTTGAGCAGGGCGCTGAAGCCGGTCAGCAGCATCGCAACAAGACTCGCACCCTGAGACGATGCTGTCTTTCGTAAACGCGGCACCAGATCTGCAGGAAGTTCGCGATCGATGCGATTGGCAGCAATCTTGCGCTCGGCTGGCCGCGTCTTGGAGGAGGGCAAATCCAGCGTTGCCGGCAGATCCTGAAGACGGTTGAGCCAGTATCGCTCCTGATTCTGCCCATCAGCGGATTGCAGGAACTCCCGCTCGACGGTCACGTAATCCGTATAGCGCGGGGCTTTGCCTAATACCGGTTCGCGCTTTTCCACACCCGCCGAATAGATCTCTCCCAATTCTGTGAGCAGAACGGCAAGACTCCATCCATCACAGATGATGTGATGTGCGACAAAGAGCAGGTCATATCGATCTGCACTGCGTTTGACCAGCGTGAAGCTGTGCAAGGGCCCGTTCTCGAGGCTGAAGCTTTGCAGCATCAACTCCTCGGAGATCTTGCCCAATGCCTCGTTGTCTGCGGCTTCGGTTTGCCGCATCTGCAGTTCGCAGCTTTTCTGCACGCACAGCGAATTGCCATCCGGGCTGATCACCATCCGCAAGGCTTCGTGGCGGTCGATCAGGGTCTGCAGGGAGGCCTTGAGCACCTCAATATCCGGCACGCCCTCGATACGCAGGTCAATGCCTTCGTTGTAGCCGATGTTGAGTTCAGGATCGATGACGCAGGCCAGCCACACCTCACGCTGCGCTTCGGTGATGGGTGCAAAGGCAACCAGCTCCGGTCCCGCAAAGGGATCGTGGTCAATCATCCCGCTGGATAGTGGTGCGTTCATCAGTTGATGGTTCCGATATGCTGAAAGCGGCCAGGTTGTTCCGGGTCAGGTACATACCAACCAGGATTACCTGCCTCATCTCTGCCCACGCGTGCTCCCGGCTTCGGCGGCTGATACCAGATTGAACCCGAGTGAGCCGAAGACTGCCCCATGACGACAGGCTCGCCAATGCGGCCCAGAAGTCCTTCTGCCTGCATGCAGATAATGGCATCACGATAGATCGCGAGAATTTGTTCCAAGATCTCGTCGGTGTGAGCGGTCGTCATCACGGCCAGCCTACCGTCATAGCTCTGCAGACCGCGCTCACGCAGGTAGTAATAGAACAACTCTCCGAATGGCTCGTCCTGAGTAAAGTCAAAGCGCCAAATTGAGCTGAAGTAATTGACTCTCAAAGGTGCCTGGAGCTCTGTCAGCACGTCGCGTATGCGTCCGACAAACTCGGCGTTGCGTGCATTCATCTCCGCTTGTACGTTCGGATTCGCCTCCAGATGCTTGAGCACCGCAAGGACCGCCGCCATGTTGATCGGGTGCCGCACGAAGGTGCCGGCAAAATAGGTAACACCAACTTCCGGCATGGATTCATCACCAAACTGCCAGTGCCCGCCGTCAAGTGCATCCATGTACTTGGATATGCCCGCTACTGCGCCGATGGGCATCCCGCCACCAAAAACCTTGCCGTAACTCGCCAGGTCTGCCTTGACGCCGAAGTACTCCTGCGCGCCGCCCGGCGCACTGCGAAAACCGGTGATGACCTCATCCATAATCAGGGCGCAATCGGCCTGCGTCGCAATTTCGCGGCATGCATGCATGAACTCCCTGGGTTGCAGTTCCAGCTTCCGAGACTGCACAGGCTCGATGAGAATGGCAGCCACCTCATTCACCCGGGATTTGAGAATTTCCAGCGACGCCGGATCGCCATATTCCAGGATCAGGGTATTCGCGACGTGGGAGTTTGGAATGCCACTGGCAGCAGGCAGACCGCGACCCTGCGGACCGGGACGCACAATGACCTCGTCGTGAATGCCGTGATAGTCGCCAACAAACGACACGACCAGATCTTTTCCAGTCACCGTCCTTGCACAGCGAACCGCAGCGGAAACTGCCTCCGAGCCGGTATTGCAGAAGGCAACACGCGGCAATTTCACCATGCGTGTAAAGCGCTCCGCCGCTTCGCCAATGAAATCCTGAATCGGGCCGATTTCATAGCCTCGTTCCAGTTGCTCACGAATGGCCTGATTGACGAATTCTGGCTTGTGACCGAAGAACGTCGAACCAAAACCATTGAGCACATCGATGTACTGGTTGCCGTCCACATCCCAGACATAGGCACCGTCCGAGCGGGTGCTCACAATGGGATAAACGATTTCCTTCCAGAGCGGCGTGAAGCCGGAAACGGTTCTGGGGTCGGCAAGATAGGCGCGATGCTTCGCCGCAGATGCCTTTGATCCGCTGGAGCGGGCGATATAGCGCTCGATCAGCGCATCCAGCGATCGGCGTTGCAGCGGACACAGTTTGTCCTGCTTTTCCTTCCTGATCTTGGTGCCAGCGCCGAAGGGTTTGCCGGGCGCACTACTGTTCGCGCCGGCCCCGGACACAACGATAGCGTCGGAGCCAGCGGTCGCCTTGCTGCCATGGCTCATGCCGGCTGCTGGGACATGCGGCGCAAGATGTTCGGCCAGTGCGTCAAGTGTGGTGAAATCTTCCAGCAGCTGCCGGAATCGGATATTGGTGTTGAAAGCGTTCTTCAGCTTCGCCGCTACCTGCGTCAGCAGAAGCGAGTCACAGCCGAGTTCAAGGAAGGTCTTGTTGCGGTCCTCATCAGACATTTCAATGCCGGTGACATCAACAAAGACTTGTGTGGCCAGAACGCGGGCCTGATCTACTGGCGACGATGCAACATCCGCAGCATGTGCAGTTTCTACATTATCCGAAAGCGGGTCCGCTGTAGCGGTTTGAGTACTACTTGCGGAGATTGCGTGGCCTTGCGCCAGATCGGCTTCGATGAAGTGTCTTGTACGCGCAAACGGATAACCCGGCAGTCCGACAACACAGCGCGTCTCTCCAGCATAGAAGCGCGCTTCCGGAACCTCGATACCGGCCATCCATAGACGGCCAAGTGCTTCGGAGAAATGTTCTGCATCGTTGGCATCCGCTGCGCCTGCATGGGGTAGCGATGCAATGACCTGCGCCTGATGCGCTTTGCTCAGTATCTGCCGTGTGCTGGTGCTCAAATTCTGGCCCGGGCCACACTCCAGGAAAACACAACCGGTCTGTTCTGCCAGCTCGCTTATGCCGGGGGCAAACCGAACCGCATTTCGCAGCTGCCTGGCCCAGTACTCCGGGTCCTGCGCATCGCGTGCCTCAATCAGCTTGCCGGTCAGACTCGAATAGAAATCTTTCTGCGGAATCTTCAGCGCGAAACGCCCCACAATCTCCGCGAAGGGCGCCATCACCGGCTCCATCATCGAGGAATGAAAGGCATGCGAGGTATGAAGCGTGATCGTGCCAATACCTTCTTCGTCGAGCTTCGCCTTTAGCGCGTCCAAGGCTGCGTGTGTGCCCGAGAGCACCGTCAATTTCGGAGAATTGACGCCCGCAATCGCGACATCCTCAGACGCAAATTTTCGTGCGTCCTCTTCGGGCACGCGAACAGCCAGCATGCCGCCTGCCGGCATTGACTGCATCAGTCTTGCGCGCTCGGCGAGAATGCTCAGGGCGTCTTCAAGTTCAAACACACCTGCGAGCGTTGCGGCCACGAACTCACCGACGCTATGGCCGATCATATGCTGCGCTTCCAGCCCCCAGCTTTGCCATAGCTTTGCAGTGGCATAGCTGATGGTAAAGATGGCAGGTTGCGCCAACTGAGTTGCGCGAAGTGTCTCGGCTGCCGTTTCAGCGTCCGCCGCAGCGGGGTAGAGCACCTTGCGCAAATCCAGATTGAGCAGCGGCTTCAGGATGTCAGCGCAGCGGTCGACCTCTGCTCTGAAAACGGTTTCAGTTTCGTAGAGGTGGCGCCCCATGCCAACGTGCTGTGCACCCTGGCCGGGAAACATGAACACCAGTGATGGCGAAGGGTGGCTTGCTGATCCATTCACCCAGGCCTTGCCACGCAACTTTTCAGCGGCCTGCGCATTGTTCTGTGCCAATACGACCGCACGCTGAGCGTGACGGGTCCGTCCCCGATCCAGGCTGAAGGCCACGTCTGCAAGAGATACTTCGGGGTTTTTCTCCAACCACTCTGCCAGTTGCTCTGCCTGCTGCTTCAAGGCAGCTTCTGTTTTGGCTGACAGCCGCAAGACCTGAAGGGCGCGCTTGGCCGGCGAAGATTCGCGCTTGGGCGCTTCTTCTAGCAGCGCGTGAAAGTTGGTGCCACCGAATCCAAACGAGGAAACGCCTGCAACCCGAACGCCATTGGCATCCCAGGCCTGACGCGCATTGCTCAGAGTGAAGGGTGTGCCGTCGAAGCCGCAGTCCGGATTGGCATTTTCAAAGTTGGCGAGGGGTGGCAAGACGCGCTCGTGCAGCATCATCGCTGTCTTGATCAGACCGGCAGCGGCAGCACCGGCGTCGAGGTGTCCGATATTGGCCTTGACTGAACCGAGCGCAATTTTCTTCGCGCCGACGTAAGCATCGTTCAGGCCGGTGATTTCAATCGGGTCACCCAGAGGCGTTCCCGTACCGTGAGCTTCAACGTAGGACACCTGCTCAGGTAACAAGCCAGAGGCCTGCAGGGCAGCCTGAATGACCGTGGCCTGACCCTTGGCAGAAGGGGCCGTGAAAGCAACTTTGTCAGCGCCGTCGTTATTGATGGCGCTGCCAGCAATGACGGCATAGACGGTATCGCCATCAGCCTGGGCTTCTTCAAGCCGTTTGAGAACTAGGCATCCCACACCGGCAGTTAGCACCATGCCGGAAGCTTGCTCATCAAACGGACGGATGCGCCCATCGCGAGACAGCGGGCCACCTTCGGCAAAAAGATATCCGCGCTTGAAAGGTACGGGCACGCTGGCACCGCCAACGATGGCCAGGTCGCAGTCTCCCGTGCGCAAAGCCTGACAGGCGATATGTGTGGCCACACCCGAACTGGAGCATGCGTTCTGGACGCTCACGGCCGGACCATGCAGATCGAGCTTGAACGCAATGCGGCTGGCTACGTAATCCTTGTCGTTACCGATCAGGGTGTAGTCCATCGCATTCCCGCGATACTCGGGATGCGTGCTCAGGTTGCTGGAAAAGTACTGATTGCGTGCGACACCGGCATAGACACCGATACGACCTTCATAGCGTTGCGGATCACAGCCCGCGTGCTCCATGGCATTGACGGCCGCTTCCAGCATCAATCGCTGCTGCGGATCAATCAGTGAAGCTTCGCGTGGTGAGGTACCAAAGTAGGCGGCATCGAAGCAGTCTGCGTGCTCAACCCAGCCAGCGGTGCGTACGTAATTAGGGTCGGCAATGTCTTCCGCCGAGACGCCGGCCTTCTGAAGTTCTTCGTCGCTCAGTTCGCCCAGGCCGCTACGTCCGGCAAGAACGTTCTCCCAGAACTCGGAAACATCTTTTGCGCCAGGGAAGCGCCCGGACATGCCGATGATGGCAATTTTTCCCGAGCCACCCAGGTTCTGCGACATGCGCTGCGTATCGCCGCGGGTTTGCTGCTTTGCGCCGTGTGGTGTGCTGACGCGGCTTCCAGTCAGATTGGAAACCGCATCTGGAAACTGCTGCTGCAGGTATCGCGAGAAACTGGTGATGGTTGGGTTTGCAAAGAACTGTGCAATGGGCAGGCGCACTTCAAGAGCGTGACCCATGCGCGACACAAACTGGATGGCCTTTAGAGAGCTGCCACCGGCCTCAAAGAAGCGGTCATCAGCGCCCACATCGGAATATCCCAGCAGTCTGCGCCAGATGACGGCGATCCGTTCTTCCAGGGGCCCCATCGGTTGGCGAAAACTGGTGGGCATGGATGGCCGTCGTGGGGTCGGCTTTGGAAGCTTCATACGATCGATCTTGCCGCTGGATGTCAGCGGAAATTCGTCGAGAAAAGTCCAGGCCGAAGGCACCATGAATTCCGGCAGTCGCTGCTCCAGATACTCCCGCAGTGCGATGACGTCTGCGTTCTGCTCGCTCGCGAGCTGCACGTATGCCGCCAGGATACGGTCGCCCATGGCGTCAGTCGGCGCGGTGACTACCGCTGCGCGTACTGCAGAATGCCGAGTCAGGGCCGTCTCCACCTCGCTCAGTTCAATGCGGTATCCACCCACTTTGACCAGGTGATCGATGCGACCGTGATACTCGATAACGCCGCTTTCGCGATAGGAGACCAGATCACCACTTCGGTAGAGAGTGGTGCCGGCCTCAAAAGGATTGGGGACGAACACTTCGGCGGTCTTGTCCGGCATGTTGAGATAGCCGCCGCCAACACCCGCACCACTGACACACAGTTCGCCCTTTTCGCCAATGCCGACCGGACGCAGACGATCGTCAACGATGTAGCAGCGCATGTTGGGCAGGGGCTTGCCGATGGGCGCGTATTCTCCTTGACCAAGGTCGGAAGGGGTGATGACCTGGTAGGTGTAAAGATCACTGCACTCGGAAGGTCCGCAAGCGTTTACAAAATGCACATTAAAGTCTGGCCGGCGCAGCCACGGCGCAATCCGCGCATAGGGCAGGGCCTCGCCTGCGATGCAGGCACCGGTGATCGAGGACAACTGCCTGAAGGTGGTTTCGTTTGCGTCATCAAGCAGTCCGAACAAACCCGTGGGCGTGCATGACAACAGGGTCACCCGGTCTCGCTCGATGGTGTCCAGAATCAGGGCTGCGTCGTAAACCTCCGAGTCCAGCAATACCGCAGTGCCGCCACTGATGAGCGGAGCGAAAATGCTTTTCTGGGTCAGATCGAATCCGACGGAGGTCATCATCAGCATTCTGGAGTCCGCGTTCAGCGAGAATTCTTCGCGGACCCAGTGATACAGGTTGCTCACACCACGGTAAAAGTTGATGCAGCCCTTTGGTCGCCCGGTCGAACCGGAGGTGAAGACCATATAGAAGCGGTCTTCCTGCGAAACTTCGACGCCCGGATTGCTGCTCGGTTGGGTGGAGAGATCGCACTCGTCGAGCAGGACGACCTGATCGATCTTCCCCGCTGCCTTGGCCGCCAGGCCTGCCTGCGTGATCAGGACCTTGGCACCGGAGTCTTCCAGGATGTAGCTGATACGGTCATCCGGGTACTGGGTGTCAATTGGGACGTAGCAGGCTCCGGTCTTGAGGATGGCCATCATCGCGACCACCATGTCCGGTGTCCGCTGGTGCAGCATCGCAACCACGTCACCACGCTGGCAGCCTAGCTGTACCAGATGGTGGGCAAGCTGGTTCGCACGGGTGTTGAGTTCGCCATAACTCAAACTGGCGTCACCGCAGATCACCGCGGTAGCGCCCGGCGCTGAATCGGCCAGACGTTCAAACAGAAGGGGGACAGGTTCCTGCGGGATGGTCTTGTCTGTCGCATTCCATTGGCGCAAGACCAAATCGCGATCTGTATCGCCGAGCAGGATGTTGCTGGTACTCATCTGTATTTCCCCGTTGCTACTGGCTCAACAAGAGCCGATATCTCTCAAAATCAGTCGTCCAAGAGAGACGAATGTATGCCTAACTCCTTGATTTGCATGAGTGCGTGCAGGCTTTGTGGGTTCTTGATCGCTGCAATATTTCGGGGAGTCCTGCCATTCAGAAGATCCTGCACCGCACGCTCTGATCTTTTGGCGTTGTGAGTCTGCGGAAGTTCTGCCACAGCATAGATGCTGTCTGGCACGTGAGTCATTCCTGCCTTCTGCTTCAACTCGCGCTTGATACGAAACAGCAATGGCTTGTCCAGATCAACGCCCGCAGCAAGCACGACAAACAGGATAAGCCTCTTTCCACCGGGCAGGGTTTCATCTGACTGGTCTACCGCCATGGACTCAAGCACTTCCGGAATCTGTCCTACGATGCCGTAGATCTCGGCCGGGCCAATGCGGATACCACGAATATTCAGAACACCATCGGAGCGCCCGAGAATCCTCGCGCCGCCAGAAGGGGTCAGCTTGATCAGATCACCGTGGGTCCAGACATTCTCATTCTGTGCAAAGTAGGCATTGTGAAAGCGCGCACCATCGACATCCCCGTACAGCCCGGTCGGGCGGGAGGGGAAGGGCTTGATGCAGACCAGTTCTCCGGTGCCCTGCTGCAAATTTTCATGACCATCCCGCGCGCGCACGTCCAGCCCGAGACTGATGCACTGACTTTCACCACGTTGCACCCTGAGCATGGGATTGCCCAGAACGAAACAGCCAATGATGTCGCTTCCTCCGGATATAGATTGCAGCGGAAGCGGGCCAAAGGCCTCAGCGACAAAGTCATAGAGATCGTCGTAGAGGATTGAGCCCGTGGACAGGATGGCCCGAAGTGCAGGCCAGGCGAATCGCTCACGCGGGTTGATCTCACTTTCCTGCAGAAATCGCAGAAATGCCGGGCTAGTCCCAAAAACACTGACATCCTGCCCGGCCAGTGCGCGAAGAAGCGAATCACTCTCAGGGTAGGTAGGTGAGCCGTCGTAAACCAGAACTCGCGCGCCGGTCGCCAGCCCGGATATCAGCCAGTTCCACATCATCCAGCCAGTGCTGGTCATGAAACACAGTGTGTCGCCCTTCTTGAGGTCGGTGTGGAGTACCAGCTCTTTGAGATGCTCGAGCAATGTGCCGCCGTGACCGTGCACGATACATTTTGGCGCGCCGGTTGTTCCCGAGGAAAAAAGGATGAAAAGGGGATGGTCAAAGGGCAGCCTGACAAAGGCATCCAGAGGAGCGCCCTGGGCGAGAACCGACAGCCGCTCAAGGCGGACGGACGGTTCAAATTCCAGCTCGCCGTCGTCAAGCAGGATCAGGAATCTGACCGAGGGCAGTTGTTCAAGAAGCTGCTGAATCATGGGGCTCAGAGAGCGCCGCTGACCTTGCAGCAGCAAGCTGGAATGGACAAACAGGGCTTCGGGCGCGAGCGGACCGAAGCGGCTGAGAATGCTCTCGGGGCCGAGGTCGGGGGATACCGATGACCAGCTCGCGCCTATTGCCGCGCTGGCAAGGGCGGCCACGACGGCGTTTCCATCATTACGAGCCAGCGCACAAACTCGACAGCTTTGATCCAACCCCAGCCGCGCAAGGCTGCCGGCGCAGGCCATGACCTGCCCGCGCAATTCCGATCGGGTGTAATGCCTCAGATTTCCATCTTCTTCCAGAGCGGACAAAACGATGTCTGTGTTTTGCTCTCCTGGCCGGGCACGCAGCAGATTCTCGGAGTAATTGAGCCGAAGATCAGGAAAGAAGCGCGCCTGCTCAACCGTGTCGGCCACACAGACTGTTCGGGGATCGCCATCAAACGTTGGATCAAAATACGCCAGCGCCGTTGACCAGAAATCGCGATAGCACCCGGTTGACCAGCTATGCAGCGCGGCCCAGTCTGGCAGTTCCAGACCCGTCCTCTCGCGTGCGAATTCGATAAAGCGCGCAAGCTGGCTCTCTGATCCCAGAGCAGCTTTAGCAGTAGCTGGCGCGTGCTCGGTCACTTAGCCGGCCTTGAAATCCGGGTGTGACGAGATATAGGCCGCGATCTTGTTCATGGAATCAAAGTTATCGCGGCTCAGACTCTTGCGATCAATCTTGAGTGCGAATGTCTTTTCCAGAAACATCGTCAGATTCACGTAACCCAGACTATCCAGCACGCCGTTATCCAGCAGGGACATGTCGTCATCTTTGATCAGACTCTGGGCATCACCAAAATGGTAGTTGTCATCAAGCCATTCAATCACTGCGCTTTTGATCTTTTCCACGGGTAGGTGTCCTTTGCTGACCTTGCAGTCCTAAAACTGAGCGTAAACGAATGCGCCCTCGGATAGGGGCTTGAAGAGAAAAAGGTACACGATGACTGTGCCATAGCTCACGCCGCGCAATACGGCCGGGGCACTGAACAGCGTTCGCACAATGGCCTGACCGCGTTGCGTTGCGCTGAGGTGATAGATCGGCACCATCAGCAGGCACAAGGACGTGTTCAAGGCGTCGCCGAGGCTGGCAAAGCGATAGCTCAGTTCACCGCCGCTGCCAAGCAGCCCGCTCAAAAACGGCAGGGCCACGCTCAGCTCTTGGGCCCGGAACGGAATCAGCGAAAGCAGGAACCAGCCCTGCGTGAGTATCCAGCCCAGAACCAGATAGCTCCGGGTTTTTCTCCTGGCGACCCAGGCTCGGTCTTTCCGACACAGCCCGCGGTAAAACTCGTCCCAGCGGTGGGCAATGGCCAGTGCCGCACCGTGCAGCGCGCCCCACAGAACAAACATCCAAGTCGCGCCATGCCATAAACCGCTGACAACCAGCACGATAAACAGGCCCGCCGCGAGTCGCCCGCGCATGAAACCGTCGCCCGTGACGAGCGGGGTATAAATGTATTCGAACAGAATATTGGTCAGCGAAATGTGCCAGCGGCTCCAGAATTCGCTGATATTGCGGGCAAGGAATGGGAACCGGAAATTCTCGATCAGCTGCAGGCTGAAGAAACGCGCCAGACCCAGTGCGATCAGGCTGTAACCGGCAAAGTCGCAGAAAATCTGGAAGGCATAGGCAAGCAGGGCCAGCCAGTGACTGAAGGTGTCGTAGCTACCGGGGTCTGCATATACCGGGTCAACGATCTTGGTCAGGGTCGCCGCCACAAGGAACTTCATGACGTAACCAAGCAGAAACTCGAACCCACCCCGCGAGAACTGCTCCGCACTCGGAGCACGCGGCTTTTCCATTTGGTCGAGCAGGTCACCTCGCGGGATGGGGCCAGACACCAGTTGCGGAAAGAAGGCGGTAAAGGTGGCGAAACTCAGCAGCGAGCGCGGTCCCTCGCGACGACCATATGACACGTCCACCAGATACGCGGTGAGTTGCAGGGTCCAGAACGAAATGCCGATTGGCAGAATCCAGGACAGGGCAGGGATGTCGATGCCACTACCGAATATCTTGCTCAGGCTCTCAATGGTGCCGGCAAAGAATCCGAGATACTTGAGCAGCAGAAGCTGGCCGATGTTGTATAGGACCCCGATCAGGCGGACCGATTTGCCGTGTACCGGTGTTCCATGGCTATCGCGCTGCCTGAGTGCCTGCAGCAGGGCGTAGTTCACGCCAGTAGCAAGAAGAAACAGCAGAATCGCCTTTGGTCCCCAGCTGATGAAGAAGATATAGCTGGCGATCAACAGAACCAGATTCTGAGCGGCCGGACGGCGCGGCACCAGCCAATACAGGGCCACTGTCGTCGGCAGGAAAAACAGCAGGAACAGGATGCCGGAGAAGCTCATTGCGATGCTCCGGAAACAGTCTGACCATTGTTGTCGGCGCGCCCCGCATCTTCAGCTCGGCTCGTTGTCGCGAAGGGGGAGCGCAAGCTGCTAAACGGCCCTGTCAGGGCCCACTCCAGAACCTTCCGTTCGCCTGACGGCAGAAGGTGATCAAGGTCAGGCCGAAAATCTGAATCGGCAAGAACATTGGCTTGTTGCAGGTCAATAATCGGGATGTTGCGCGGTACTGTGTAGCTCATGAGCGCGTCCTTGAAAGCGCTTGAAACCGCCAATACTTCCGGCGTCTGCGCCTTGGGAATAATTGGCCAGGTCACGATGGCGACATCAAGGTTGCGTTGCGTGGCGAATCTCAGGGTTCGCTCCAGTGCTGCAAATTGGGGCTCGGTATCGCAATTCGATGTGCCGGGTTTGGACGAGGCAACCATTTCGATCCAGGACTCCAGGCGAAACCTCGCTGTTTCCGGGTCTTCCTTGCGCTCACCCTCACCACGGACAATTCCCTTTAGTGAGGGAATGATCCTGAAAGTGCCCCGGTCACTGGACAGGGCAGACCAGTGTGTAAGTTCATTCCACCTCTGATCGAGATAGTTGGTGTTGTAGCTAGTCTCACCTTTTGACACGAAATCGCGCAGGTAATCGCCTAGGGCCCATGCTCGCGACGGCAGATTTGGATAGGCATCTGCCGAACTGCAGGCGTCCCAGTAATTCGTGACCAGGACGAACTTCTTCAGACTCGGGCGTACGAGATTGCCGTTCGTGTCCTTTTCATCAATCAGGGGTTGGAGGCGATGCTGAAGCAACCAGTCGTAGGCATAGAGCTTGCCGCCTTCGATGGGAACAATAGCGATGCTCAAAGGCGGACTTTGCCCAGCGTAATGGCTGGCCAGCGGCAGAAACGAGCGCGCGTAGCTCGAGCCCAGAAACAACACTTCTGGGTCGTGGTCTTTGTAGTCGCTCAGTGATTCCACCGTTTCGTACTCGCGCGGCAACGGCGGCACGAAGTGCCCTATCAACGCGTCCAGCAGCAGCACCGTCGCTATTGCGGCGGCGACGACGACGGCAATTGTTCTTACACTGTGTTTCATCTTGTCTCGTTCAGATATGAAGAGATATGAATCTGCTTGTTGTTTTCGCTACCCATATCTTCTAAATGGCCTACACACGCATACATGCGCGCTTGTTCCCCTACAGACGATTCTGAGTTTGTTCCAGTCACCCCGGACTTGATTCAGCGGGCTCGGACCTTCAATAAAATGACGGCTGAAGCGCTTCTGTCGATACCCGCATTCTACAGGCGCCCACTGGCAGACCTGCGCCAGGAACAGATACTTTGGTCACATAAAAAGGCCCTGAATAATGCGCAATGGCAGACGCTTGATCAGTCTGGAGTACCCATCCGTTTGCGCATATTTCGTGCCGGGGAAGCGCTGCCAGTTTGTCTGCACGTTCACGGTGGTGGATGGGTCATGGGCGGGGCGGGTTGTCAGGATGACTATCTGGAGCACTTGAGCCTGAAAGCCAAGGTCAGAATCGCGTCTGTCGACTATCGCCTGGCACCTGAGCATCCGTTTCCAGACGGTCTTGATGACGTGACTCGCGCCCTGCGCCATTACCTGGACGATGACAGCACCGGTCAGTTCAGCGACAAAATTGTCGTATGCGGCGAGTCGGCTGGCGCCAATCTGCTGGTGGGTGCCCTGGTGCGATTACGCGGCCATGAGAATTTTTCCCGCGTGCGAGGAGCCTTACTCAACTACGGCACCTTTGATCTGAATGGCACGGAGAGTTTGAGGGCGGCCACAGATCATGGCCGCTTTCTCGACCTGTACGCCGCCCGCTGGTTTACACAGCAATACATCGGCGACCGCGATGCCTATGATCCCGAAGTTTCCCCTGCCTTTGCTGACCTTCAGGGCCTGCCGCCAGCCTGCTTATTGGTCGGAGACGAGGACCCGGTGCTTGATGACAGCAGGTTATTGCATCGTCGTTGGCAGGAAGCGGGAAACAAGGCGGCTCTCCAGGTTGTCCCGGCAGGTCTGCATGGAATGCTGGAGATGCGCACGCCCTTGACGGCGCTGGCCCGCGATACGCTGGCGCAAAGCATTCGTGAGCTTTGCGCCAGCCCGCTCCAATGACTAGACGTTGAAGCGAAAATGCATGACATCGCCTTCGGCCAGGACATATTCCTTGCCTTCCAGGCGCCAGCGGCCGGCATCCTTGGCCCCTGATTCGCCGCTGTACTTGATGTAGTCGTCGTAAGCGATGACTTCGGCGCGAATGAAGCCGCGTTCGAAGTCAGTGTGAATCACACCGGCCGCCTGCGGCGCCGTAGCGCCCTTTCTGACCGTCCAGGCACGTACTTCCTGCACACCGGCCGTAAAGTAAGTCTGCAGGCCGAGCAGGTCGTAAGCGCCGCGAATCACCCGATCAAGCCCCGGTTCTTCTAGCCCGAGATCAGCGAGAAACTCATTACGGTCAGCATCGTCGAGCTGCGCAATCTCAGCCTCGATTGCGGCACAGACCGGAACCACGACCGCACCTTCTTCGGCCGCCCGGGCGATGACCTTGTCCAGATGCTCGTTGCTCCCGCTCAGGGTGGCTTCGTCGACATTGGCAATGTAGAGGCCGGGTTTCGAGGTGATCAGCTGGAGATCACGCATCCAGAGGATTTCGTCATCCTGAGGCAGGGCGGCACGGGCAGGCTTGCCCTGATCCAGCAGATCGAGCACGCGCTTGTAGAAGGCGAGCTTCGGGGCGGCCGACTTGTCGCCGGACCGCGCCAGCTTTGCCAGGCGCTCGGACGCGCGGGTGACGCTGTCCATATCGGCCAGAGCCAGTTCGGTGTTGATAATTTCGATATCGCGAATCGGATCCACGCCGCCAGCAACGTGAACCACATCGTCATCAGCGAAACAGCGCGTGACATGCGCGATGGCGTCGGTCTCGCGGATGTGGGCCAGGAACTGATTGCCCAGTCCTTCGCCCTTGCTCGCGCCCGCAACGAGGCCCGCGATATCGACAAACTCGACGGTCGTCGGAAGGATTTTCTTGGGCTTGACGATATCTGCGAGGCTTTGCAGGCGTGGATCGGGCACCGGCACCACCCCTACATTGGGGTCGATGGTGCAGAACGGATAGTTCTCTGCCGCGATGCCGGCTTTCGTCAAAGCATTGAAAAGAGTGGATTTACCAACGTTGGGGAGCCCAACAATGCCGCATTTAATAGCCACGAATAGATTTGCTGATGATAAAAATGAAAGGGCGCGAATGATGCCGGGTCATGCTAAATTCATGTTGCATTGCAACAATTGATGTCTGATCTGGACCAATCCGCGAATGGGGCAATTCATGAAACCAAAACTCATGTCCATTATCGCCGCCTGCGCGATGTTGTTGCACGGCAGCCTTGCAGCGGCAGCACCGTCGCACCCAGCTGGCAGCTTCAAGGCCTATCAGGTCCAGCTCGAAATCATGCGTAATGGAGTGGAACTGGCCAACCCAGACTCCACACTTCGCTCCGGTGAATCCAATACGGTTCAAATCGGGAAGCCCGGACAAGCGGGCGGGGTGCGCCTCAATCAGCGGGTGACGGCATTCCCCGGCGCCGGAGACTTCAAGGCCCTGCTGCAGCTCGAGCTCTACAGCCGCAACGGCAGCACCGAAAAGCGCTTCGCGGCGCCGACTTTTGGAATCAAGCTAGGTCGATCTGAGCAATTCCATCTCAATACGGAGATGGGGCGTGTGAGCATTCGAGCAACGGTCAAGGGCCTGCAAAACGACCCCACGGCGCGTGCTTCCACCATCCAGACCCAAGCCTATCCCGGCATCTGATCAGCGCGTCTGGTTCAGTCGCTCAGGCTTGGGTATGCAGTGCCTGCACAGCTTTGTCCCAGCTTGAGGCAGACCAGGTTTCCACCGCATCAATTGCATGCTCGATGGCGACCATGATGGACTCACTCTCCGCCTTCGAAGGCCGTGATTCGGTGAGATAACCCATCACTCTGGCGCGGTCGCCCGGATGCCCTACGCCAATGCGCACGCGCCGGTAGGCATCGCCGAGGGGCTTGTGAATGTCACGTAGCCCGTTGTGACCACCATGGCCGCCGCCCAGCTTCAGGCGGACCGTGCCAACCGGCAGATCAAGCTCGTCGTGAGCCACCAGAACATCGTCCACCGGAATCTTGTAGAAATTGCACAAAGCAGCGACAGCCTGTCCGCTGCGATTCATGTAGGTGGCGGGCTTGAGGACAAGGATGTCCAGTTGCCCTAGCCGAAGCCGTGCCAGCGATCCGAAGAACTTGGACTCACTCTTGAAGCTGCCCCTGTAGCGATCCACCATTCTGTCCGCCAGCCAGAAGCCCGCGTTGTGGCGAGTCCTGTCGTATTCAGGACCGGGGTTGCCGAGACCGATCAGCGCGATCTGTTTTTGTTCAGCCATGAATCCTGTGAGAAGCGTTGGTGGGCCGGGGGCGGGTTCCGCCCTTCGTCAAAGATCAATGTGCCGTGCATGCATCAGGGATGCTCATCCACGAGATGCTGGATGGCATGCAGGGGCAGAAAACGGCCAGCGCGATAATCTGCGATGCACTTGAGCACGGAGGGACCGCGATGAATCGGCCGGCAGGCCTTGAGCTCTTCCTCGCTCATCCAGACGGCGCGTTCAATACCGTCATCCAAGGTCAATTCGGGGTGGTGGCGCAGTGCTTTTCCGACAAATGCAAAGCGAACGAAGGGATATCCCAAGGCCGGTGGCTGCCACTCGTACACACCCAGAAACTGGGTCACCTCAATATCCCAAGCCGACTCTTCCAGCGTCTCCCGCACGACGCCCTGAATCAGGGTTTCGCCCTGTTCCCAATGACCTGCAGGTTGATTGAGCCGGAGGTCGCCGTTGATGCGCTCCTCAACGATCAGGAAGCGGTTGTCGCGCTCGACGACGGCAGCGACGACGACATGCGGTTGCCATTGCGAATCACTCATTGCGTCAGCGCCTCTATCCCCGCAGCCTGGTTGGCAGTCGCTTGCCCGCCGCGGCGTTTCAGGTGATACCAGCCCTGTGCGTCCGGCTGGCCCATGTTCCGTACCAGATTGCCCACCATGGCTTCAGCATCGGGTCGGGGTTTCATTTTGAGGTTCAGCTCCCAGCTTCGATCGTGATTCACATGCGCATCTCCGGTGACCTCCAAAGGCCCCGAAAGCGTGCTGATGTCCGCGCGGATGCCCCCGGTTTGGTTTTCAAGGCGGGCGCTATAGTCGCCGAGAAGAATCGGATCGCGACCTAGTTTCCAGCTCAGCTTGTGCGCCGTGACGACGCCATTGGCACTCACAGGCCATTGGTCACGCAGCTTCAGATGCTGAATGTCAGCGCCGATCGCGCCGATTGCAGGAACAAAAGCAAAACCCGCTGACGCTGCCAGAGCGCCAAGGGGCGAGCTCAAGCGAAAGTCCTTCAGACTGACGGCACCCGAGGGCACGGCGGAAACCGAGCCATCCAGCAACATGCCGTCAGCGCCGCCGGAGACATCGAAGCTCGCGCGCCCGAGCAGCAGATGCAGTTTCTGCAGCTCCCAGGAGATCTCTTTCAGGACTGGCTTGTTGCGAGCCTGGATCAAAGCTGTGCTGCCACTGGACACAGTCCCGCTCAAACCCAACGCCCGGACCTGAGATTGATCCGCGACCAGCCAGGCATGGAGCCGATCCACCGGCGCCATGAACAGAGCGCTGAGCAGGAAACTCAGCAGCCCAAGCAGAACGAGCCAGACCGGCTTCATGAGTCGCGAACCAGGGTGAGCCGAACCGACACCACGCCCTGATTGCCTTTGGGCTCAACGTCGAGCGTCTGGATGTTCACGCCATAGCGTTTCTGCAAGTCTGCTGCCCAACTGACGAGCGCATTGAATGACACGTCTTCGAACCACACGCGTACTTCCTTGTCGCCTTGCGGTTGAATACGCGAAGGGCCTTTGCCCAGCGTGCCATTCTTGCTGGTCTGGTCGACGGCCGAGATCAGCGATGCATTACGGTCAACCGCCATGCGCTGCTGAGGCCGGCTGCTCTGCACCATTTGAGCAGCGTTCTCGATCTTGCTGGACAGAGCACGGGAGGCCAGCAGCGCCTGCTGATTCTGCGCGCGATTCTTGAGCAGAGGCTCCCACACGCCCACAAACAATACGGCGATCACGATGGCTGCAAACCCCAGCGACAACAGCCAGCGTTCGCGCGGAGCCAGTGCGTCGAAGCGCGCACGATACTGCGCAAGATTGGTGCTGAAGTTGCTCATGATGCGCTCAGCCGTGCTCGGATCTGCGCGCCATCAGTTTCGGCATTGGCTGACTGAACTTCAAGTTCGCGGTCAGCCTGCTCATCAAACCATGCCCGCAATTTTTCCAGAACCTGAAGATCCTTGGCGCTCATGGACAGGTATAGCGCCTCGTCCCGATATTGCATTCCCGTCAGTTTCAGGCCGGGGGTTACTGCCAGCGCTTCAGACAGAGACTGCATCAGAACGAAGGGTCCGGTGGCCACATCGCCGGACAGGCCGCGAATCTTCTGATCCAGCTGTGCTTCCAGGTTCTCGATGCGTTGCTGGTCCGGGAATAATTGCTGGAATCGGGCCACGTTGGCGCGATCCTGCTGTTCGAGTTGCCGTTGGAGTGACATATTGTCGACCAGCAAACCTGCGCCGGACACCAGCAGCAGCGCCAGCAACAAGCTGGCGGCAAGCTGCCAGGGTTTCCAGTGACGTTCCAGGTCTTGCCGTTGCGAATAAGCGCCCTGAAGCAGGTTGATCGCGTGCTCGGGCTGGTAGTGATTGACCAGAACATGCAGGGGGCCCGGCGAAGGCATCAACTTGAGGGGCCACTCAAGCTGTGACCAGTCCTTCTGCTGCGCCCCCGAAACAAACAGCTTTACCGAAGGCTTGTCTTCCAGCTCGGCCAGCGACAAGTAAACGGGCAAATCATCCCGGGCACAGCTGAAGCCACTCCAGAGTCCGCTGCGCACGATGACCTGATGATTGTCGTCAAGACCTGACCATTCCAAAGGCTCAGCAGAAGAACCGGGCAGGGCGAGCATCTCCGGAATCAGTTGTTCCGCACGCAAACCGGCATTTTTCAGCGCCTGGATAAAAGCATCCATTTGGTCGCGCGCGATGATGGCCACGGGAAAGCTGCCATCGGCAGTACGCGCGCCCACGGCGAAGTGCAGGTCATCAATGTCATCGGCAACCTGGTCTTCGAGGGCGAATGGCACGGCCTGCATGACTTTGCTCGCCTGCTTTGCCGGGACCTTGACTGTGGTCAGGCGAACCTCTTCACCCGGAACGAAGACCATCACGCGCTTCCCGGCGGCATGCTCGGCCGCCTCGGCCAGAGAACCGTGCCGGCTTTGCATCGTGCGGCGTTCGGCACCTGCCGAACCGTATTCGACGTCGCTGTCCGGCGTTGCGCCCAAGCGGATGTAAAGAGTTTCGCGCACGCGAGCAGGGAATAGTCTGAAGAAAATTATTCAGTATCGGTGCTACGCGTCACGGTGACGACGTTGCCCGAACCGGGACGTAATAGGAGGCTATATAGTGCCACACGCCCGTCGCCATCGACCGCCTGCAGGCGCAGTTGAAACAGGTTGGTCTTGAACGAAATGACCACCGGGTCGGCGTCCTGCGCTGCCAATTGCAGCCGCGTGGTGATGTCTGCCTGGCTCTCCACGGGTTGTTGCAGCCGCTCCTCAGCAAAGGTGGCCAGCGTGGTGTTATTGCCGGTGCTGTCCAGGGACATCAACAGCTCTGCAGTGACAGTGTTGATGTTCAGCGGCGTGACACCGTCTACGGGCAAGACCGTCACCTGCGGCAACAGTAATGCGTAGATCTTGCCGGCCAGGTTGTCCCGGTCGCCATAGAGCGCCTGCAGGATGCTCTTGAGCTCGGTGACGCTGGACATGGGCCTGTTGGCGGCACGATGCGGTGGCTCCATTCCGAGATAGTCGCCGTCTTCGCGGCCATTTCCGGTTGGGAACTGGTCTTCATCGATCCAGTCTCGAATGGAATCTGCGAGTTCCCGCGGATTGGGTATCAGCTCACTGGCGTCAGCAAGCTGCCGGATCATCGATTCAAATATTCGGACCTGTCGCAGATATTCGGTCACCGGCACCCCGTCTCGCGCCTGAAAGCCGGGCAGGGCGTCCTGATTGTCTGCCAGCCCCAGGTTGTTGAGATTGAACCGGCTCAGCGCATCAATAATTTCACCACTGATGCCGCCATTCTCCGTTGGCAGACTTTGTGGTTCGGCCCAGATCTCGTCCAGTGAATCATGCTGGTTGTTCTTGGCATCACGTTCGAGAATGGTGCGCGCCCAGTCTTCCGCACCTGCGGCATAACCCCAGGCCCGGACCGAATCCTGCAGCGTGCTGGCTCGCTGGACCGAAAAATGACCCGCATCCAGAACCGAGACGGCGGCGATGACCGCCAGCGCCACGACCAGCACAGCCGTGATCAGCGCCACACCTCGTTGCGGATGCAGGAGGCTCATCGGCCGTTGTCCTCATTGGTCAGCTCCGGCGGCTCGACAGGAAGATGATCCGGCCGGTCTTCGATTGGCGCGGCTGCATCGGAGTCGTCAACCGGACCTTGCGCCTGTGGGTCCAGCCCCTGGCCTGCCGCCACGCCACCGGCCAGCGACAATGGGATCAGACCATTCGTGGTGAGCGATTGCGCAGAAGAGACTGCAGTTGATGATGACCCACCACCAGAGCCGCTTCCGTTACGAGCCTGACTGGCTTGGGGCGTTCTGAACAAGAAGCGGATTTCACCCCAGATCTTGCTGTCCAGCACCAGCTCAACCGCGACCGGTGGCGGTTCGCTTGCTGACGCGGTACTACCTGCCAGTGAATTGGCTGGCCAGCTTTCCTGCCACGTGCCGTCCGGATCGAGAAAGCGCGCTTCGAGTGTCTCTACATCCTCCATCAGAACCAGCTCTACCGGCTCCGAGTCCTGCGCCAGGTCAAGAGCATCCCAGCTGGCCCGCTTGAGGACGCCCTCATCGAGCCGATACTGCACCCGCTCCATGCTGGGGCGACCGTTGCGAAGCGGGCTGCGTCGTCCACCGCGAACAAAGACAATTTCATCATCTCGCCCGGTGTAGAAAGGCGGTTCAGGGTCACCGAAAGTGTTGCGCGAGGAGCGATCCCGCACGTTTTGGAAATCACTGCGCATGCGAAGAAAAGCGCGCTGCATGTCGGCCGTCTTGTCCAGCGATGTCTCTATCGCGGCGCGAGCATCGAGCACGCTGCGCAGCCCGCCGTATGCCATCAACGACATGATCGCGAATACGAGCACGACCACAATGATTTCAATCAGAGTGAAACCCCGCTGGATCGTTCTGGGTGCGCGATGTGCTTGGCAATTGCGCATCACTGCTCTGCCATGAAGCCGCTGACCTGCGCGATGCTGCGGTCTTCGTCTGCGGGAGAAAGAATTTCGATATCAATGCGGCGGAGTTTGTCGTCCTCCGTTTCCTTGACGACGGTTTCCCATTGCCATTCAAAACCACTCATTTCGACGCGACCATCAGAGCGACCAACTTTGGGCCACGTCGGTTCGAGCTGCAGTTCTGCGAGGCGATTGTGCGCAACAATCAGGGCAATGGTTTTTTCCTTGATGTGTCGTGCATTGTCAGCCTGACGCGCCATGGCCGAGATCACGGCAGACAGGGCGATAGCCAGTATCAGTACCGCAACCAGGACCTCTACCAGCGTGAATCCGCGCTGGCGCATCAGGAGAATTTCTCTTCCTGGCGGGTCGTCATGATCTGCCCCAGAATGTTGCCCTCGATCTGGTAATACGCCGCTTTGCCGGGCAATTTCAGGTCCAGCAGGAACGGCGTCATCTCGCCCGTAGACAGAATCAGGATGACCGGCTCGATTGCAGGCCCTTCCTTTTTCTTGCTGGCTTCGTTTTCGAAATTGTCTTCGTCGCTATCGGCATCGAATTCCAGGGCCTCGACAGGCTTGATCAAGCGGCCTTCAATTCTCAGTTCCAGCTCAAATGGCCCGGAGATCTGGCGCGGCCGGAACATGCCATCGCGAATGACAGACCATTGTCCTGATTGCGGATCAGGGGTAAGGAAATCGAACCCCTCGGTTGTCTGGCGCATGCCCAACTCAATGCCCTTGGCCAAGGCTTCGTCCGAAGCCAGCCTCAGCAGACGCTCTACGCGCTTGGCGTCGGCCTCCATGCGATCTTCAACCGCCCGACCTCCTGACGACAGGCTGATCGCGACCGCGAGGACGCCAATAATCAGCGTCACCACCATTAACTCCATGAGGGTGAAACCCTGCTGCCCCGACAGCATCCGAGGCAAGCCTCCGGTTGGTACACGCCAAGACATTATTGGTTTGCGTGCCTGACAGTGGGCGTGGATACGCACGCCACAGCGATGTCCTTAGCCTCCGAGATCCCAGTTGCCAATGTCCGCAGCAGCACCTTCGCCACCCGGGCGGCCATCTGCGCCCAGCGAGAAGACATCGACCTCACCCTTTACGCCAGGCGATAGAAATTTGTAGGGATTGCCCCAGGGATCCTTGGGTAGACGGGCAATGTAGCCGCCGGATTTCCAGTTCTTGGCCGCCGGCTCGCCGGATGGCTCGGTAACCAGTGCCTCAATGCCTTGCTGGGTGCTTGGGTAATAGAAGTTGTCCAGCTTGTAGAGATTGAGCGCGGACTCGAGCGCCCGAATGTCATTGCGAGCAGCGGTGATGCGCGCCTCGTCCGGGCGGCTCATGATGCGGGGAACCACGATCGCGGCGAGAATGCCGAGGATCACGACGACCACCATGATTTCAATCAAAGTGAAGCCGCGATTTGCAGTGGAGCGATGAAATCGTTGAATTTGCTGAAATTGTCCAGAAACGTTCATGGAGCAGCGGGCTTTGAGTCGAACGCGAAAATGCGCGCATCAATTCTAACAGTGGCATCGCCCACAAGTTCCCTGAAGCGCTGGTCCGGGCCCGTCCTGATCATGGTGATGATTCTGCTGCTTGCGCTGCTGGGGGAGGGCGCAAGGGTTCAGCTTTCCTTTGAACGCACCGGACTTGAATCCGGACAATTGTGGCGACTGCTGACGGCTCATCTCGTACACCTGGGTCATTATCACGCGCTGCTCAACATGTTCGGTCTGCTGGCTTTGTTGGTGCTGTGCCCACAAGCCCTGAGCTTCTTCGAATGGATGCGCCGAATCCTGCTGCTGTCACTCACGACGTCCGCCGCGCTTTATTTCCTGAGCCCGCAAATCACCAGCTACGTTGGTTTTTCCGGCGTCATTCACGGTCTTTTCCTGCTGGGGCTGGTGCCCATGGTGCGCTCGCGCGACCTCATTGCCTGCGCCTGCCTGCTCTACTTGCTGGGAAAGATTGCATGGGAGAGCTACGCCGGCGCGCCTTTGTCTGACGAACTGGCGATTGGGGGGCGCGTAGTGACTCAATCGCACTTGTTCGGCACACTCGCGGGCCTCATTTATGGCCTGATCTTCGGGTCATTCAGAAAAGAACAAGGAGTGTCCGAATCGTGAAGTACGCGTTGTTGTTTCCCGGTCAGGGGTCGCAGTCAGTTGGCATGCTGTCAGGCCTTGAAGCGCCGATCATCCATCAGACATTCACTGAAGCATCCGAAATTCTGGGATGGGACCTGCGGGATTTAATTGAAAACGGTCCGGCAGAAGAGCTCAACCGAACCGAGAAGACGCAACCGGCTCTGCTGGCAGCCGGTATTGCAGTCTGGCGTATGTGGGAAGCCCAAGCCCAGACCGCGCCTGCGGCGCTCGCCGGGCACAGTCTTGGCGAATATTCCGCACTGGTCGCTGCGGGCAGCCTGCAGTTTTCCGACGCGCTGAAGTTGGTGGAATTGCGTGGCCAGTTGATGCAGGAAGCCGTGCCCGCTGGAACGGGCGGCATGACGGCGGTGGTTGGTATGGAGGACGAGGCCGTTGCCAGCCTGTGCGCCCAGTGCACGAGTGGAGTTCTGGAGCCAGCCAACTTCAATGCGCCTGGCCAGGTGGTGGTCGCCGGTGAAATTGCGGCGCTGGATTGGCTGGATGCCAACGGCAAGCAAAGCGGCGCACGCATGGTGAAACGGTTGGCCATGTCCGTGCCGTCACATTGCAGCCTGATGCGCGGCGCAGCCGAGAAACTTTCACAAGCCCTGGCAGACATTGAAGTGAAGGCGCCAACCATTCCGGTGCTGCACAACCTGGATGCGTCGCCAAGACAAACGCCCGATGGCATTCGCAGTGCACTCGCCTCACAGCTGTTCAGCCCCGTGCGCTGGACACAGACCGTGCAGGCTCTGAAGTCAGGCGGCATGAATCACATGTTCGAATGCGGCCCCGGAAAGGTGCTGTCCGGGCTGAACAAGCGTATCGACAAGGACATTCAATCCGCGGCGCTGGAAGACAGCGCGGGTCTGGAAGCAGCACGGCAAAATTTGGCCTGAACGACCGGTTCGGACGCAATCTCAGTAATTAATCAGGAACAACGATCAGATGAAATTTGAAGGTGAAGTAGCGCTCGTGACCGGCGCCAGCCGCGGCATCGGCCGCGCCATTACAGAAACACTCGCAAGTCACGGTGCCAAGGTTATTGGAACCGCAACCTCGGATTCAGGCCGCGAGGCGATAGCGAGCTGGCTGGAACCCATGGGCGGACAGGCGAGGGTGCTCAACGTCACCGACGCCAGCGCCTGCGAAAATTTGATCGCGGAGATCGGCAAGGAGGAAGGGCCGGTTTCCATCCTCGTGAACAATGCAGGGGTCACACGCGACACCTTGCTCATGCGCATGAAGGACGAAGATTGGGACACCGTCATCCAGACCGACCTCACCTCAGTCTTCCGCCTTTCACGTCTGGTCATGCGAGGCATGATGAAAGCGCGAAAGGGTCGCATTATCTCCATTGGCTCTGTGGTTGGCGCCATCGGCAATCCAGGCCAGGCCAATTATTGCGCTGCCAAGGCGGGGCTGGTGGGCTTCTCCAAATCGCTGGCGAGAGAGGTGGGTTCACGCGGCATTACCGTCAATGTAGTTGCCCCAGGCTTCATTGATACCGACATGACGCGCGAACTCGGCGAACAGGCCCGCGAGTCACTGTTGCAGCAAATTCCTGCGGCGCGACTGGGGTCGCCAGCGGATATTGCCAATGCAGTGGGATTTCTGGCCTCTGCAGAGGCCTCATATATCAATGGCGAAACCCTTCACGTCAACGGTGGCATGCATATGGCATAACAAGCAAAATACGCGTAGAAATACAAGTCGTTTTTTTGCTGGCCTTGCCATGGGCTCGCCATTACAATGCCGCGGCCTTAGCTAACCCCCAGGGGAGTTTTGAATGAGCAGTCTTGACGAAAAAGTAAAGAAAATTATTGCCGAGCAGCTTTCGGTTGCCGAAGATCAGATCAGCCCGAACGCCTCGTTCGTTGAGGATCTGGGTGCCGATTCGCTGGATACCGTTGAACTGGTAATGGCGCTCGAAGAAGAATTCGAGATCGACATTCCGGATGAGGAAGCCGAGAAAATCGTGACTTTCCAGGATGTACTGAACTACATCAAGACGCACACCAACCAGGCCTGATAGGCCTGGTTTTTATTGGCAGGCCTTAACGCATGAGCAATCGTCGCGTCGTGGTTACTGGCCTGGGGATTGTTTCTCCGGTCGGCTCCAGTGTCGATCTCGCGTGGTCCAATATCCTGGCTGGGAAGTCAGGCATTGGCCCGCTTGATCTATACGACATTTCCAATTTTTCGACCCGTTTCGCGGGAATGGTGTCCAAGGACTTCGTTCCCGAAGACGCGCTCGGGTCCAAAGAACTCCGCAAGACGGATCGCTTCATCCATTACGGTGTGGCGGCCAGCAAGCAGGCGTTCAAGGATTCCGGTCTGGAAATCACCGAGGCTAATCGCGAGCGCGTGGCATGCGTCGTTGGCTCTGGAATCGGCGGCATCGGAAAGATCGAAGATGAAGTCGGCGCATTGCATCGCGGCGGACAGAAACGCGTATCCCCGTTTCTGATTCCGGGCTCGATCATCAATATGGTGGCGGGCTACGTTTCTATCGAATTGGGTCTTGCCGGTCCGAGCTTTTCGCCGGTGAGTGCCTGCACCACCGCTGCTCACAGCATTGCGATGGGGGCCCGCATGATCCAGGCCGGCGACTGTGATGCAGCGCTGGCAGGTGGAGCAGAAGCGGGTTCTGCGCCTGCAGGCATGGCAGGTTTCTGTCAGGCACGCGCGCTTTCCACTCGTAATGATGACCCTCAGGCTGCCAGTCGGCCGTGGGACAAGGATCGCGATGGCTTCGTCCTGGGTGACGGCGCCGGTGTTCTGATGTTGGAAGAATACGAACAGGCCAAGGCCCGTGGCGCAGTAATCTACGCCGAGCTGGTGGGAATTGGCATGTCCAGCGACGCTTATCACATCACCTTGCCGCCAAGCGATGGCAACGGCGCATGCCGAGCCATGCTCAATGCACTCAAGGATGGCGGCATCAATCCTGAGTCCATCGACTACATCAATGCGCATGGCACCTCGACCTTGGCAGGGGACGTGGCCGAGACCGTGGCGGTCAAGGGTGCGTTTGGTGACCACGCGCTGAAAGTGCCCGTGAGTTCAACCAAATCCATGACAGGCCACCTTCTGGGTGCTGCAGGCGGGGTAGAAGCCATCTTCTGCTGTCTCGCATTGCGTGATCAGGTCATTCCGCCAACCATCAACCTGGATAATCCGGGCGAAGGTTGCGATCTGGATTACGTTCCGCATACAGCGCGCCAGGCCAAGCTGGATGTCGTTCTGTCGAACTCCTTCGGCTTTGGCGGGACCAACGGAAGCCTCGCATTTTCAAAGTTAAAGTGATTTCTCATGGCGCATGAACTATCGCGCCGAAGTATCGGAATCATTTGATCTTTTAGAGGTTCACCGGAAAGATCCGGAGTGCTTTCCATTCCTGTTGGAAAGTGTCGCCGCGCACCCTCAATCTGGTCGCTACGACATTCTTTTCGGCTTTCCCGAGGAACCCATCACGGGTCAGGACGGACCCGCACGGCTAGCCGACGCCTTTGCACGACTTCCACCAACAGCGCCTCAAAATGGCTGGCCGTACCTAGGTGGTTGGTTCTTGCTGCTGGGCTATGAGTTTGCGCAGCAATTGGAGCCGAGGCTCAAACTCCCGCCGTCGCCTTTTCGTCTGCCGGACTTCATGGCAATTCGCTGCACCGGAGGCATCATCCGGGACCGCGAGACGGGCCGGACCTTGCTGTTCTCGGAGACAGATTCCTCATCTATAAACTACATGAAGCAGGTTGTTCAGGATATTGATAATGCTCATTATTATGAAAATTATTCTGGTTGCGCCCTGACCGAAACCTTGTTTGAGGACGATCCAGCCGAATACCTGTCGAGTCTGGAGAAAATCCAGGAATATCTTCGTGCCGGCGATACTTTTCAGGTCAATCTGTCGCGTCAATGGAAAGCCAGGCTGGCGGACAGTGCCGATTACCTGCAGATCTATTCACGCCTGCGGCAGTCCAACCCGGCCCCATTCGCCGGGCTGGCGCACTACGATCAGGTATCGGTGCTCAGTTCATCTCCGGAACGTCTGGTGCAGGTCGCAGGCGGCCAAGTACAGACACGGCCTATTGCAGGGACGCGACCTCGCGGAGCAGGTGCGAACGATGCGGCGCTGCAGGCGCAGCTGATCGGAAGCCTCAAGGAACGCGCCGAGCACGTGATGCTGATTGATCTGGAGCGAAACGATCTGGGCAGAATCTGCCAGCCAGGAAGCATTGAGGTGAGCGAACTCATGGCACTGGAGAGCTACGCGCACGTTCATCATATTGTTTCCAATGTTCGTGGACGCCTTCGCGAAGGACTGCAGCCAACCGACGTACTCAGCGCGGTATTTCCCGGAGGCACCATCACCGGCTGCCCGAAAGTCCGTTCCATGCAGATCATTGCCGAACTCGAGGGTGTTGGGCGCGGCCCGTACACCGGCAGCATGGGATATCTGTCCAGGTGCGGAACACTGGACACCAACATCCTGATCCGAACCCTGGTGATTCAGGATCGAGAACTAAGCTTCCGGGCCGGTGCCGGCATCGTCGCCGACTCCCACGGACTCGCAGAACTGGAGGAGACGCGCGTCAAGGCGCGAGGCATGCTCCTAGCACTACAGGATTCACCCTGATTCATGGCTACTGAAAAACATCCAGACGAGATGAGTGACCGAGCCGATCCGGAATGGCCGCGCCGCGCTGCCTTCTACGGAGACGGGGTTTTTCGAACCATGCTGGTGCTTGCAGGAGAGGTGGTGGATCGCGACCGGCAGCTAGCCAAACTGGTGTCCGATGCTTCTCGGATTCAGTTGGAAACTCCGGATATGGCCTTGCTGGAAAAAAATCTCGACGCCTCGGTGTTGACCAAACAAGCCGGTGTTGTCCGAGCGATGTTGTACCGAGAGGATCAGGGCCGTGGATACGCGCCCGCTAGCAAGCGGCCGCTTCATCATCTGCAGTTTTCGGCCTTGCCCGAATATCCGGAATCGCACTGGACGAGTGGCGTGAACCTTGGATGGAGTGATGTACTGCTGGGGATTCAACCGCTGCTTGCAGGCATCAAGCACCTGAACCGGCTCGAGCAGGTTCTGGCCAGCGACCGGCAGGACACTTCGCTGCACGAAATGCTGATGTGCGATGCGCAGGGCCGGGTCGTCGGCGGCATCAAGACCAATATCTTTTTTCAGATCGACGGTGTCCTGGTCACGCCGGATTTGTCGCTCTCCGGTGTCGCGGGCGTAATGCGTGACAAAATAATAGAGACCTGCGGACGACATGGGCCCGGCTGCGAGATCGGTTTGGTGTCGCCTGACGAAGTGCGACATGCAGAGGAATGTTTCGTGACTAACAGCTTGATTGGAATATGGCCCGTTCGACGAATCGGCCGAATGGAATTCCCTGCGCCAGGACCTGTCACGCGCCAGCTCATGCAGTGGCTCGATCACCCATGGAAGGGCCAATGAAGCGACACCTCATCAAATTGTTTCTGACCGCACTTGTACTGGCATTGATTGCAGGTGCATTGGCCTACGATGCCTATAGTCAACTGACCAAACCATTGCAGGTTCTGGAACAACAGAACATTGAGCTTCAATCTGGCAGTCGCATGCGCGACGCGGTTTCGGCTCTGCGCCGCGAATCCATCTTCACACACCCCCGGCAAGGCTTTTATCTGGAGATATGGGCGCGCTTGTCAGGCGATGCCGCGAAGATCAAGGCGGGCGAATATCGCCTTGATCCCGGCCTGTCGAGTCTGGAGTTCCTGCAGCTGATGGTCGACGGCAAGACGGTGTTGCATGAAGTCCAGTTCGTGGAAGGCCTGCGCTTTGATCAGGCCATGAAGATCGTGGCGGCGAACTCGGAGCTGGTCCACACCCTGCCAGATCTGCGAAGCGAAACCGTGATGGCGGCCATCAACCAATCGGACCTTCACCCAGAGGGGCGCTTCTTTCCAGACACCTATCGATTCTCAAAGGGCACCACCGATGTCCAATTGCTCAAGCAGGCATTTGACGCAATGGCAAAAGTGCTGGCTGAAGAATGGGATGCCAAGGCAACCGGACTGCCGTATTCGCAACCCGCAGATGCATTGATCATGGCCAGCATTGTCGAAAAGGAAACGGGCCTTGCCAGTGAGCGCGAGCAGATTGCCGGCGTTTTTGTACGCCGCCTGGTCATGGGCATGCGCCTGCAGACTGACCCGACGGTGATCTATGGCATTGGCGAGAGTTTTGACGGCAACCTGCGCAAGCGTGATCTGCTCGCAGACGGTCCCTACAACACCTATCAGCGCACAGGCCTTCCGCCATCACCCATCTGCTTGCCGGGGCGCGCCGCAATTCGCGCGGCCTTGCATCCTGCCGATGGAAAAGAATTGTTCTTTGTTTCACGGGGAGACGGCTCTCACAAATTCTCGGCAACGCTTGCCGAACACGAAGCAGCGGTACGCAAGTACCAGTTGCGTCGGGGCAAGTGAGCGACATGCCCAGCATGAGGCAAGGGCGCCTAATCACGCTTGAAGGAGGTGAGGGCGCTGGAAAGTCTTCGCACGTCGGACTCGTCGTCAAATGGCTGGAAGCGCGGGGACGGGAAGTTGTTCGCACCCGTGAACCCGGTGGTTCGCCGCTGGCCGAGGCCATTCGCCAGATCGTGCTGGCAGACTGGAGCGAGGGCATTGATGCGCATACCGAACTGCTGTTGATGTTTGCCGCGCGCTCTGCGCATCTGGCCAATACCATCCGGCCTGCACTGGCCGCCGGCCATGATGTGGTCTGTGACCGTTTCATTGATGCCAGTTGGGCGTATCAGGGGGCGGGACGCGGCATTGAAGATCAACACCTGCAAGCGCTTCAGACGCTGGTCTTGGGAGACCTGCAGCCCGTGCTCACTCTGGTCTTTGATGTTGAACCTGCCATTGGCCTGCAGCGGGCGCGTAGCCGCGGAGAAACCAATCGTTTTGAATCTGAGCGCAGCGTTTTCATGGAGCGAGTGCGCCAGGCCTACTTGCAACGTGCAAATCAGTCGCCAGATCGCTGCGAAATCATCAATGCCTCCAAGGGTCTTGAAGACGTTCAACTGCAGGTATTGCATGCACTTGAAGAGCGTTTGGCATGAACCCGGCTTTCAGCGTGCTTCCCTGGCAGGATGAACTCTGGTCACAGTTTTCAGATTCGCTGGCGAAGGGCCGTCTTGGGCATGCGCAATTGCTCTCGGGCCCACAAGGCGTAGGCAAGCGCCAGTTTGCACGCCGCATGGCGGCAAGCCTGCTATGCGAACAGCGCCAGCCCAGCGGTGACGCCTGCGGTCAGTGCCGGGGCTGTCAGCAGTACGCGGCATCCAGCCATCCCAACCTGTTTTGGCTGCAGCGAGAACTCAACGACAAGGGCGACAAGGAAAAGCGCGACATCTCGATGGATCAATTGCGCGAGATGATGGAGAAGCTATCCTTGTCTGGCCATTATGGGCAGGCCAAGGCGGTGGTCGTGGATCCGGTTGATGCGCTGAATATCAGCGGCGCCAATGCGGTGCTCAAAACGGTGGAAGAACCACCTCCCAACACCTTTATCATTCTCCTTTCCGAGCGCCCCATGGCTTTGGTGGCAACCCTGAGAAGCCGGTGCCAGCGAATCAACTTCTCCGTGCCGGATGCTGACCTTGCGACTGCCTGGCTCAAGGCAGAAGCTCCCGACATCAACCCCCAAGCCAGTCTGATGGTCGCGGGCGGCGCGCCTCTCTTGGCCCTGGAGAATCATCGTTCCGGTGCGGGGCAACAGATTGAGGCATGGCAAAGCCAGCTGTTATCGGTTGCCGAGCGAAGAACGGAGCCACTGGCGGCGGCTGCAGCGGTTGGCAAGGATGACGTGAGCCATTGGTTGCGCCAATTTGCCTCGGTTCTTCATTTGCTGATGCGGGCCCGCGCGGGGAATGCAATTAATTCCAGCATCAACCGATTGGCTCTGCGCCTGGACCAGGCCCACATTGAACGACTCCTGGCAGAAGTCACCGATAGCCAGCGTCGCCTGCAGTCCAACGCCAATCCCCAAATGCTGGTCGAATCACTTATGATTTCCTGGTGGCACCGTTCGGCGCCCAACAGACAGCAAGGAAGATGACGCGATGAGCAGCACGCCGCGTCCCGGCGGCAGTCAGCCGGGCATTTTGACGCTCAACATCAAGGACAAAAGTGCCTTGTTTGCCGCTTACATGCCCTTTATCAAGAACGGGGGCTTGTTCATTCCTACAAGCAAGGAATACCGCCTGGCGGACGAGGTCTTCATCCTG